>Ga0209344_10000356_pt1 | contig 85224 bp, 97 predicted proteins | sample Cruoilmetagenom6_FD_187293 | JGI IMG/M metagenome (GOLD analysis project Ga0209344, IMG submission 187293) | Oil polluted marine microbial communities from Coal Oil Point, Santa Barbara, California, USA - Santa Barbara Oil Seep Sample 6 (SPAdes)... | ecosystem: Environmental > Aquatic > Marine... | reverse complement strand
ATGAGAGATCATGGATCGACACTGTCGTTAGCAGCTTGGAAGGTCGCTCCTCTGATGTGAAGCAGGCGTTGATAAAAGCTCTGTGCGACAGTGAAACCAACGCGCATCATCCCCTTACCCGCTCCAAACTTTTCCCGCTCCAAAATCGCTTGTTCCAAAACCCATCCTTTTCGAAGGTTCTTCCCGCTAAAATTGCGCCAATCGCGCATTGCGCTCTTGTGGCTGCCCACCAGCCACTTGGCATTCATTTCACAGTTTTGAAATATTATGATAATGCCGGAGGCCAATCAAGCGAGTGGAGTCGGCGATGAAAGCATTGGTCAAGGCGAAGGCGGAACCCGGTCTGTGGCTGCAAGATGTTCCCGAACCTGAAACGGGCATCAATGATGTTCTGATCAAGGTGAAACGGACTGCGATTTGCGGCACCGATATGCATATCTACAAATGGGACCAATGGGCGCAGGAAACGATACCTGTACCAATGACCGTGGGCCATGAATTTGTTGGCGCAATTGTCGAGATCGGCAGCAATGTGCGCGGATATGAGCTTGGCCAAATTGTTTCGGGCGAAGGGCATGTGGTTTGCGGCCGGTGCCGCAATTGCATGGCGGGCCGCCGCCATATGTGCGCTGATGCCGATGGGATTGGGGTGAACCGCACGGGGGCGTTTGCAGAATTGCTGGCCCTGCCAGCGGCGAATCTGTGGCTGCATAATGACGGGATCGATCTGGACGTGGCGTCATTGTTCGACCCGTTCGGCAATGCGGTCCATACGGCGCTGCAATTCAATCTGGTCGGCGAAGATGTGCTGGTTGTGGGTGCTGGCCCTATCGGAATGATGGCCGCTGCGGTTTGCCGCCATGTCGGCGCGCGGCATGTTGTCATCACAGATGTAAATGACACCCGGCTCGAAATGGCGCGCAAGATGGGCGTGACGCGCGCGGTTAATGTAACGCGCGAAAAAATCGAAGACGTCCAGCGCGAGCTTGGCATGAACGAGGGCTTCGATGTCGGCCTGGAGATGTCGGGCAATGAAGCGGGTTTCCAGTCGCTGATCCAGAACATGGCGCATGGCGGCAAAGTGTCGATTCTTGGCCTGCCCGAGGCGGGAATGGCAATCGATTGGCACAAGGTCATCTTCAACATGCTGACGCTGAAAGGCGTCTATGGCCGCGAGATTTTCGAAACGTGGTATAAGATGAGCGTGTTTATCGATTCAGGGCTCGATATCAGCCCGCTGATCACGCACCGCCTGCCTTACACGGAATTTGAGGCTGGCTTCCAAGCGATGCTTTCGGGCGAGGCCTGCAAGGTTGTCCTCAACTGGGAAATTTAGAGAATGTACGGAAAATTCCAGCAGCACCTTCAAGGTGAGATCGATCAGATTAAGGCGGACAGCCTTTATAAGGACGAGCGTCTGATCACCTCGCCCCAAGGCGCGACGGTTGATTTGAAAGACAGCGAAGTCATCAATCTGTGCGCCAACAACTACCTTGGTCTGGCGCAGGATGCTGACGTCAATGCGGCGGCAAAGAAAGGCCTGGATGATTGGGGCTACGGAATGGCATCGGTCCGCTTCATTTGCGGCACGCAAAGCCAGCATAAGGAGCTGGAACAGCGGATTTCCAAATTTGTCGCGATGGAAGACACCATCCTTTATCCGTCCTGTTTTGATGCCAATGGCGGGCTGTTTGAAACGCTGCTGACCGCCGAAGATGCGGTTATTTCTGATGAGCTGAACCATGCCAGCATCATTGACGGTATCCGCCTGAGCAAGGCCAAACGGTTCCGTTATAAAAACAATGATATGGCCGATCTGGAAGCGCAATTGATCGCCGCCGATGCGGCTGGTGCGCGGTTCAAACTGATCACCACTGACGGTGTTTTCTCGATGGACGGCTTTATCGCTCAGCTCGATAAAATTTGCGATCTGGCCGAGAAATATGACGCGCTGGTTCATTTTGATGATTGCCACGCCACCGGTTTTGTCGGCAAAAAGGGCCGCGGCACGCATGAATATCGCGGCTGTATGGACCGGGTGGACATCACCACCGGCACGCTGGGCAAGGCGCTGGGCGGCGCGAGCGGCGGCTACACCAGCGCACGGCGCGAAGTGGTCGAATTGCTGCGCCAACGATCACGGCCCTATTTGTTTTCCAACACCGTTGCTCCGCCGGTTGTCAGCGGAGCGATTGCCGCGATTGATGCGATTGAAAATGACCCCTCGCGTATTGCCGAACTCACCGAAAAGACCGCCCATTTCCGCGAGAAAATGACTGCTCTCGGTTTCGACCTGCTGCCGGGCGAACACGCCATTGTGCCAGTGATGTTGTATGACGCAAAAGTGGCCAAGCAATTCGCGGACGAGATGCTCAAAGAGGGTGTCTATGTCGTCGCATTTTCCTTCCCCGTTGTTCCCAAAGGCAAGGCGCGCATTCGCACGCAAATGTCTTCTGGTCTGACCTATGAGGATATCGACCGCGCGATTGCGGCATTTGCGGCGGTAAAAAACCGTATGGGCGTTTAGGCGCGGCGGCTGACCGCCATATTGTCGATCAGCCGCGTCCCGCCAATCCGTGCAGCAACCAGCAATCTTGCCTCACGCTCTCCCAGCTCATCAAGTTGTTCCAGACTGGTTGCATCACCAAGTTCTGCATAATCAACAGAGGCGAAGCCTGCACCCAGCAACGCATCTTCCAGCGCCGCCAATGTCCGGCCAACATGTTGGCCGTCTTCTATCCGCGCTATGGCCTCGCGCATTTCGCGCGGCAGGGTTGCGGCAGCGGCGCGGTGCTTTGCGTCCAAATACCGGTTGCGGCTGCTCATCGCGAGCCCGTCCGCCTCGCGCACGGTCGGAATACCGATGATGTCGTTGGCAAAAGGCCGGGTCAGATCCAGATCGCGGGCCATCGCGCGAATCACGGCCAATTGCTGCCAATCCTTTTCGCCAAAACAGGCGGTGTCGGGCAAAACCTGATGGAATAGCTTGCACACAACGGTTGCCACACCGTCAAAATGCCCGGGCCGGTCGCCCCCGCAAAAGCCTGAACTGACCCCGCTCACCGTGATGTTGCTGGCGAAGCCATCGGGATACATTTCCTCCACCGTCGGTGCCCAAAGCAGCGCGACGCCTTCGCTTTCCAGCATCGCGGAATCTTCGGCCAATTGACGCGGATAGGCATCCAAATCTTCATTCGGGCCGAACTGCGTTGGATTCACGAAAATTGACGCCACAACGTGATCCGCATGGGTCTTTGCTGCGCGCATCAAGGCCAGATGGCCTTCATGCAGCGCGCCCATTGTCGGGACCAAGGCGACGGTTCTGCCGCCTGCGCGCAGAGCTGCGACGGCTTTTCTCAACATTTCCAACTGAGTGACGGTTTGCACGGGTGCTTGGCCTCCGGTAGTAATTGCTCGACGGCTTTAGCGCTGCTGCGGGCTGCAAAACAACTCAAATACGGGATCGATATATTGGCCAAGACGCTTCCCCACCGCATCACATTTGCAAATGAGAAGGGCGGCACGGGCAAATCGACCACTGCAGTGCATGTTGCAGTGGCGCTGGCCTATAAGGGCGCGACGGTTGCGGCGATCGATCTCGATCCGCGCCAGCGCACGATGGACCGTTATTTCGAAAACCGGGCAGAGCTGACGGCGGATCGCGGGATAACTTTGCCCACAGCGCAGTGTCAGGTTTTTCGCGGCGATACGATCGAAGAATTTAACTCCCTTTGCGCGCAGCACGGGGAGGGGAAGGATTTCCTGATCATCGACACGCCGGGACGCGACGATAAATTTGCCCGCCATGCCGCGACGCAGGCCGACACTCTGGTCACACCGATGAATGACAGTTTCGTCGATTTCGATCTGATCGGTCAGGTGGATGCAGAAACCTTCAAGGTCCGGCGATTGTCATTCTATGCGGAATTGATCTGGGAAACGCGCAAAAAACGCGCGGTGGAGCAGCGCAAAGAGATTGATTGGGTGGTGGTTCGCAACCGCACCGGCCATGTCGAAGCGCGCAATATGCAGCGGATTGAACGTGCGCTGGGTGAATTGAGCAAGCGTGCGGGTTTCCGCGTTGCCAAGGGGCTGTCCGAACGTGTGATTTACCGCGAATTGTTTCCTTCAGGCCTGACGCTGCTCGATAAGGGGCAATTGGGCGAGCTGGGTACCAGCCATCTGGTCGCGCGGCAGGAAATGCGCGCGCTGCTGGCAGGTCTGCATTTGCCCGAGGTGACGAAACCCGAACAGAGGCTAGAGCTGGCCTGACCCATGTTGAAAGGTCTTATCCTTGTCATCGGCATTTCTGTTCTGTGCCGCTGGGCACTGGGCAAATGGCCGTGGGAATATCTCAAAGCCGCGCCGGCGCGCAGCCAGGCGGTGTTCAAGGCGCGCCAATTGCTGGCGGTTGGCGCGAATGCAGATCATGATGAAATCCGCAAAGCGCATAAGCGTCTGGCCGCGATGGTCCATCCCGATAAGGGCGGCAGCAACGCACAAATGCACGAGGCTGATGCGGCGCGCGATTTGCTGCTCGATGAACTTCCAAATGAAAGCCCCAATTCGCAATGACCCATAATTTTGACCCGACCGTTTTGCGTGAATATGATATTCGCGGGATAATCGGTGAAACGCTTGGCCCCGATGATGCCTTTGCGATCGGCCGCAGCTTTGCAACGCTGTTGAGGCGGGCCCATGCGAAACCCGATGCAAATTTTGGCACCGATTCTGGCACCCATTCCGGCAGAAACCCCAAGGTCGCGGTTGGTTATGATGGCCGGGTCAGCTCGCCCATGCTTGAAAGCGCATTGGTTGAAGGGTTGAACGCGGGCGGCTGTGACGCATTGCGTGTTGGCATGGGGGCAACCCCGATGCTGTATTATGCGGCGGCTTCAACCGAAGATGTTGACGGCGGCATCCAGATAACCGGCAGCCACAATCCCGCCAATTACAACGGCTTCAAAATGGTTTTTCAGGGACGTCCATTTTTTGGCGACGATATCCAGACCATTGGCCGGATGTCCGCCGCCGGAGACTGGGATGACGGGGCCGGCACTTCTGAAACCCGATATATCCTTGAGGAATATGTCGAGCGTTTGCTCGCCCCGTTGGCCGCTTTCAAGGGCGGTGCCCTCGACGGGATCAGGGTTGGCTGGGATGCGGGCAATGGCGCTGCCGGACCCGCTTTGGAAATGCTCGCCGCGCGGCTGCCGGGTGAACATCATCTGCTTTTTACCGAAGTTGATGGCAATTTCCCCAATCATCATCCCGATCCAACTGTTGAGGAGAATTTGGAGGATTTGCGCGCATTGGTCGCGGAAAAGAACCTCCATTTCGGAGTGGCATTTGACGGTGATGGTGACCGGATCGGCGCGATTGACGGTCAGGGACGGGTAATCTGGGGCGACCAGCTGCTGATGATCTATGCCGAGGATTTGCTCCAGCGGATGCCCGGCTCCACCATCATCGCCGATGTGAAGGCAAGCCGCGCGCTGTTCGATCATGTGGCAGGCCACGGCGGCAAGCCGGTGATGTGGAAGACCGGACACAGCCTGATAAAGTCCAAAATGAAGGAAACAGGCTCTCCGCTTGCCGGCGAGATGAGCGGTCATGTGTTTTTTGCTGATGAATATTATGGTTATGACGATGCGCTTTATGCAGGTGTGCGCCTGATCACATCGGCGGCCAATCTGGGTAAATCGGTTACGCAGCTCCGCAGCGATATGCCGCAGATGATCAACACACCCGAAATGCGCTTTCAAGTGGATGAGAGCCGCAAATTCGCCGCGATCGCAGAGGTGAAAACACGGCTCGCAAACAGTCCGGCCAATGTTGACGGGACAGATGGCGTGCGCGTGACGAACGATGATGGCTGGTGGTTACTGCGTGCCTCAAACACACAAGATGTGCTGGTTGCCCGGGCTGAAAGTGAGAGCGAAGCAGGGTTAAAGCGGCTGATGGCGCAGATCGACGAACAGCTTGGCCTTTCGGGGCTGGAACGCGGTGAACAGGCAGGACACTGACCACCAGAGATAATTATTGGGAGCGCGAAATGAAGAAGTTGATCACAGCAGTTTTTCCGGCTTTGGCCTTATGCACTGCGGTCCCGTTGGTGGCACAGGACGATGCGCAACCATCGGGCGCCGCCACTGACGATCAAACCGCCATGGCGGAGGCAATGGGCGGAATGTTCGGCGATGCCTTCAAAGCCGATCCGCTATCCGCAGAGCAGCAGGCAAGGCTGCCTGCGGCACAATTGGTAATCGGCAAAGTCTTTCCGCCCGGAACATTTGGCAAAATGATGGATGAAAGCATGAAGCCCATGCTCGAAGGGATGATGGGCGGCGCGCTGGGCGAAACAGACACGCTCAAAACCCTGTCAGGTTTAAGCGGCCGCAATCAGATCGATCTGATGGGGATGGATGATACGGCAAAGGCAGAGGCGATTGCCCTGATTGATCCCTATGCCGCGCAGCGACAGGATGCGATGCTGGAGGCAACGCTCAATTTCACGGGCAAGCTGATGAACCGGATCGAGCCATCCTACCGCGCGGGACTGGAACGGGCCTATGCCAAACGTTTCAGCGTTGAAGAGCTGGCCGAGATTAACCGGTTTTTCGCAACGCCAATCGGCGGGAAATATGCCGGCGAATCGATGATCATCGCGATGGACCCGCAAGTCATGTCGGCCATGAACGACATGGTCCCCGCAATGATGGAACTTCTTCCCGAAATGACAGAACAACTCACTGCGCTTGCCGCTGTCATTCCCGGCCCGCGCGCCTTTGGCGAATTGTCTGCTGACGAACAATCCCGATTGTCTGTATTGCTGGACGTGCCAGTCGCCAAATTGAAGACAAATTACAAGGTGATGGAAGGCGCAGAGGAATTGCCTGAAGGTGCGGTGGAACCGGCATACTGACCGGGCACTGTCCTACCGCGTGTGATTGTGCTTGAATCGCGCATATGAAGCGCGCTCAAATTCCCCAATATTTCGGCCAAAGCGGTCTGCGTTGCGGAAATGCGGCGGCGCAATATTTAGGCACAATACCCCGTTCCATCTGTTCCATCTGTTCAGTTCGCGCGCGTTGCAGATGAACGCCGCTACGATCCCGCATGAGATTGATAGCTGGTTCGCAGATCGCAATTGGCGCATTCGCAGCCATCAGCGCGATATGTTAGCCGCAGCGCAGGCGGGCAAACATGCATTGCTGGTGGCAGACACTGGCGCGGGCAAAACGCTGGCGGGTTTTATTCCGACGCTGGCGGATTTCTGTCCGTCGCAATTCGGCAATGACGGTTTGGCTGACGGCCCGCCCGATGTGCTCCACACGCTCTATGTCTCCCCGCTAAAGGCGCTGGCACATGATGTTCAGCGCAATCTTGTCACGCCCGTTGCGGAAATGGGGCTTGCGCTAAAAATTGAAACGCGCAGCGGTGATACGCCTTCGGACCGGAAGAAACGCCAACGCGGCAAGCCGCCGCATGTCCTGCTGACCACGCCGGAATCGCTTTCATTGCTGTTATCCTATCCAGACAGTTTTGAAATGTTCCGTGGGTTGAAACGGATCGTGATTGACGAAATCCACGCCTTTGCGGCCGGCAAGCGAGGCGATCTTCTGGCGCTGGCACTGTCGCGGCTTCAGTCAATTGCGCCCGATATGCAGCGTGCCGCATTGTCAGCGACCGTCGCAGAACCAGAGGCCTTTCAGCAATGGCTCGCCCCGTGGGGTGAACTTGATGAAACGAAACTGGTTCTGGGCGAGCAGGGTGCAAAGCCCGATGTGCGGATTCTGTTGCCCGATGAAGAGCGCGTGCCATGGGGCGGCCATGCGGCGACATGGGCGATCCCGCAGCTTTATGAATTGATCAAAGCGAACAGGACGACGCTGGTTTTCACCAACACGCGCTTTCTGGCCGAACTTATTTTTCAGAATATTTGGGAAGCGAACGCGGATCAACTGCCCATTGGCATCCATCATGGATCTTTGTCCAAAGAGGCGCGGCGCAAGGTTGAAGGCGCCATGGCGCGCGGCGAATTGCGCGCGTTGGTGGCCACAGCAAGCCTGGATCTGGGGGTCGATTGGGGTGATGTGGATTGCGTGGTCCAGATGGGCGCGCCCAAAGGTTCTTCGCGCCTGTTGCAGCGCGTTGGACGGGCAAACCACCGGCTCGATCTTTCGAGCAAGGCGGTTCTGGTTCCGGGCAACCGTTTTGAATTTCTCGAAGCGACGGCAGCGTGCGATGCGGTGGAGCAGGGGCAGCGTGACGGCGAAGATTTTCGCGACGGCGGTCTGGATGTGCTCGCCCAACATGTGATGGCCTGTGCCTGTGCGGGGCCCTTTCACGAAGATGCGCTGTTGGCCCAGATCCGTTCATCGCTTTCCTATGCCCGTGTGGATGCAGAGGTTTTTGCGCGGATATTGCGGTTTGTGGAATCGGGCGGATATGCGCTGCGCGCTTATGACAAATTTAAACGGATTGTGCGGCTTAAGGACGGCACCTGGCGGCTTGCCCACCCTGAATATGCAGCGCGGCACCGGCTGAACGCAGGCATTATCCTCGATGGAGAAATGCTCACCGTGCGCTTCAGAAACGGGCGTGCGTTGGGCAAGGTGGAAGAACGTTTTGCGGCATCGCTTTCAGCGGGCGATACATTTGCCTTTGCCGGAACCAGCCTGGAGGTTGAGCAGGTCAAGGATATGGACGTGATTGTCCGTGCATCCAAAAAATCGGCGATGATCCCGTCTTATGGCGGTGCACGCATGCCTTTGACCACGCATCTGGCAGAGCGGGTGCGCGCAATGCTCGATGACCGTGCAGGATGGGGGCGGTTTCCCGATGATGTGCGTGAATGGCTGGAAATGCAGGATTTCCGTTCTCGAATGCCTGCGCCGGGGCAATTGCTGGTCGAAAGTTTCCCGCATGCGAAGCGGTATTATTCTGTCTATTATACGTTTGAAGGATGGAATGCGAACCAGTCTTTGGGGATGTTAATCACCCGGCGGATGGAGGATCGCGGGCTGCAGCCAGGCGGGTTTGTGGCCAATGATTATTCTTTGGGTGTGTGGGGATTGCAGCCGGTCGAAAACCCCGCATCACTGCTGTCGCCGGATATTTTGACCGATGAATTCGTCGATTGGATACAGGATTCGCATCTGCTGCGCCGTGCATTTCGCGAAGTCGCGGTAATTTCAGGACTGGTCGAACGGCAGCAACCGGGCAAACGCAAAACCGGCAAGCAAGTCACCTTTTCTACCGATTTGATCTATGATGTGCTGCGCAAGCACGAGCCTGATCACGTCCTGCTAGAAGCAGCTTGGGCGGATGCACGCGCACGCATGACCGATGTTGGCCGGTTGGGCGATCTGCTGGAAAGGGCGGCGGGTGAATTGGTGCATGTTGAATTGGACCGGGTCAGCCCGCTGGCCGTTCCGGTAATGGTGATGATTGGCCGTGAGAGCGTGCCGCAGGGCGCAATCGATGATGCGCTGCTGCTAGAGGCGGAGAGTTTGGCCGAGGCGGCAATGGGTTTGGATCAACCCGATTGAAACGGATGCAGGCCAATGTGGGAAATATCGGCGGCAGCGATCAGGCACCCAGCAACAATATTAGGCCTGTCAGCGGCGCGGCCATATGTTCGCGTTTTAGCCTTCAATCGTGCGATTGTCCCAGAGGGGTTAAGCTCAATCGAGTGTCTGATATTTGTAATTGCCGACGAAGCCGAAATTGGTGACGCCGCTGTTCTCGATCAGATTTAGCGCCGAAGCAGAACGTTTGTAGCTGGCATTGGCCAACGGTTCGAACTGCAATTCGGGTTCAACCGGCAGCATACGTGTTTGGTTAAGCAGCGCCGCCAATTGGGCGGTGGAAATCGGCTCTCCGTTCCAGAAGATCTGGTCTGCTGCGTCGATAATTATCTTGTTCTTCAGCAAATTCGGCTGGGGAAGTTCTACCGAGGGGCCGCGAAGGTCAAATGCGACCTCATGCGTGGCGACGGGGATGGTGATGATGAACATCACCAGCAGAACCAGCATGACATCTATCAGCGGCGTCGTGTTGAGATCGCCCATCGGTTCGGATTGATCGGCCGGAACTGCATATGCCATATTCACCTCGCTGCATAATGGAATAACGTAACATACATGGATTGGGCGGCAAGGCAAGAGGCGGGGTATGTGGGTGCGATTAAGGGCGCTTTGAGGGTGCTTTGAGGGCTGCGGTGCGAGTGGCAGGCGGCATAGGAAAATGCCTAAACGCCTCGTGCATTTCGGTGGGCCCGGCGTTCAAACGCAGTCTTGGCGGGTGCCGATCATTTTATCGTGCGAATGAGCGTTGTGGCGTAGGGACACCGTGAAATTTGAAGGGGCTGCGGTACAAGAAGCGTGACTGAAATAATTGGCCCGAGCTGGACTGGTGCAATTCGGGCGAGTGCATTTTCGGCTGGTGCAAATGGTGTTCCAAAAAAAGGGGGCGGATCGCTCCGCCCCCTCAATTGGGTTCAAGTTGGTTGAGGCTATTGCAGCCCCCATTTGGCCCTATTCAGCCTTACCAAATTGCCGGTATTTTTCATTCCCGACGAAGCCGAATTTGTTCACGCCTGTTGATTTGATCAACAGCAGAACAGAGGCTGAAAGCTGATAGCTTGCTGCCGCTTCTGGCTCAAATTGCAGTTCGGGTTCTGGAACAATCGCTTTGCTGATGTCCAGATTGCGCCGCAATTCACCCTGATCAATCGCCGTGCCGTTCCACAGAATTTCGTTCTGCTGGGTCAGCACAATCTTGTTCTTGATCGGATCGATCATGTCTTCGGGCGGCGGATTGGGATTCGGCGCCGGAAGATCGATATCGACCGAGTGAGTTGCAACCGGGATGGTGATGATGAACATGATGAGGAGAACGAGCATGACGTCGATCAACGGCGTCGTGTTCATTTCCATCATCGGTTCGCCGTCGTCGCTACCGCCTGACATTGCCATAGTGGGTTACTCCTGAGTTTGTTTCATTCCGCGCCGAAGCCCGAACGGTATCAACCGTTGGGGTCGACCGGGTTGGAGATAAATCCGACAGTGGGATAACCCGCCGCCTGAACGTTATAGATTGTGCCGGCAACACAGCGCCAAGGTGCCTGAACGTCACCGCGAATGTGAACTTGCGGGATCAATTCGGGGTTATCCATCATTGCTTCGGCCCCACCAGCACGCGTTACGATCGCATCGAGACGTTCGAATGCCTGATCATACAGCTCAGTCGAATCGACCGGCGTGGTGTTGTTGAAGTAAATCCGGCACTCGCCGTCGCGCGATGCGCCTTCGAAGCCCGGTTCACCGGCGCTAAGCCCGGCGGCATCGGTGGTGCTGACCGTTAGGAGAAGGTTTTCGACCTTATCCTTCGACTCAACCGATTCCATGATCGGAATTTCAAGCTTGTCGATCGTTTGGATCGCAACCGGAACTGCGATCAGAAAGATGATCAGAAGAACCAACATCACGTCCACAAGTGGCGTGGTGTTGATGTCTGACATCGGCCGTTCTTCGCCGCCGTCTCCGCCCATCGAAATAGCCATAGCTACATCCTATCCTGAGTTAATTGTGCTTGGGTCGGTGGGGCGGCCGGACAATCCGGACCGCCCCGAAGTCCCAATCAGGCTTTCGGCTTTGCAGCAGGAGCCGGTGCAGATTTAGCAGCTTTGGCAGGAGCCTTGGCTGTACCTGCAGCAGGTTTCACCGTTCCGCCCGAATTCAGGTTGGCAAGAAGATCGGTCGAGAAGCCGCTGAGCATACCGGCCAGACGCTTGTTACGGGCTGAAAGCCAGTTGTATGCAAGCACAGCAGGAACCGCCACAAGCAGACCAATCGCGGTCATGATCAAAGCTTCACCAACCGGACCCGCGACCTTATCGATCGAAGCCGAACCGGCCAGGCCAATGTTGATCAGCGCGCGGTAAATACCGATAACCGTACCGAGCAGGCCAACGAATGGTGACGTTGCACCAACCGATGCAAGGAATGGTAGGCCGCCGGCAAGCTTGGCATTGATTGCCGCTTCCGAACGAGCCAACGAACCGTGCATCCAGTCATGCGCTTCGAGCTGGTCAGTCATCTTGCCATGTTCGTCTTCTGCCTTGAGGGCATCGTCAACGAGCTGGCGCCATGCGCTGTTCTTTTCCAGTTTACCCGCACCATCGCGGAGCGAGTTTGCGCGCCAGAAACCGCCACGCACAGCCTTATGTTGACGGAAGAGTTTGTTCTGTTCGAGCAGTTTGGTGATCAGGATGTAGAATGATCCGACCGACATAATGACGAGAACGCCAAAAATCGACCATGCGATCACGCCGCCTTGTTGCATGGCTTCAAAGAAGCCGAACTTATTTTCGGGAGCGGCTTCGGCCGCTGCTGTAAGTAGTTGGGTAAACATTGCGAGTTTCCTCTCAGAAAGTAGCTAAATTTGATAAATTCTAAACCGGTTGCCCAATCGCGGGCCGCCGAAATCCGTTATTGCGGTATCTCCCAGCGAACTGCGCTGGACCACGTGCCCGCAACTTCATTGCCGTCACCATTGGTGGCGGCGCGGAAGCGGCCACGACGTGTAATCAATTTGCACGTCGTTTCGTCGAGATCACTATGCCCGCTTGAACCAGTCACCTGACAATTTGTCACACGGCCATTGGTGCCAACCGAAACACGGAAGCGAGTTACGCCTTCACGTTCCTGCTGCAGTGCGCGGCGTGGATAATCCCGTGGACTTGCCCAACGACCAGGGTTTCCACGCGGAGTGGGATCCTTTGGCTGAAAAGCTGGCGGCGGCGGCGGCGGTGGGGGTGCCGGAGCCGCTGGCTGGGTAAATACCGGATCGGGCCGGGGTGGAGGTTCGCTACGCGTCTCCGTCTGTGCGGGCGGTGCCAGATTGATTGGAGCCGGCGGCACAACTGGCGGCGGCGGCACAATGTCCGGAACTTCTTCGGGTGGGGGAGGTGGTTCTTCCTCCTCCGGTTCGGGCTCCTCAATATCAACTGTCGTTACGCGCTCGACCGCTTTCTTGACTGCCTCATAGGCAAGTCCGGTCACGAGAACGTATCCGACAAGGATATGGATCAACGCCACGATGATAAGGGCGATAACTCTATTACCGCTCATCTCTTGGTCAGCGTAAGCCATTCAGTCGCATCACTCCATCGTATTACGCCGGACCATAGTCCGGCTGCTCATCCACAAGGCGGACATTAAGTCTGCCAGAGTGCATTCATAGTTGTCCAGCCCTATCGAATTTCGGGAAATCTAACGGAAAAATCGTCAGATACCCAATGCCGCGACAGGGCAGAATGAGGGTCATTATGTTCTAGTTCTTCCCAAATCCGCCTGACCCTTACCGTTGATGCCAAACCCAAGCAATCGCTTTATGGGTTAACATCAGATTCACAGGTCATATTATCTAATGATCGATACAGAGATTCGTTCAAACACAATCAAGTGGAAAGCCAAGCTTTTGAAAACACGCTTTTTATCCGGTCAACTGACGTCATTGGGCGCGCTGATTCTGGCAGTTTTCGTTGGGGTTGGCGGCGCTTCGGCGCAGGAATATCAGCCGCTTCCGCAAGCCAGCTATGCCGATCTGGTCAGCCTCGCCGATCCTGCGGAGATTGTTTTGCGGGCAGAGATTCGCAAGCAAGCGGTGGTCGAACCAGAACGATCTCCTGGCCTGCGTCCGGGCTATGTACGCTTATATATAGAGGCGCGCACTTTGACGCTGATTTCAGGCTCGGTTCCGGTGGGCGAATCGCTTCGCTACGTGGTTGATATGCCGTTGGATGAACGCGGCAAAGTACCCAAGGTAAAAAAGCACGAAGTGCTGCTTTTCGCGCGCGTTGTTCCGGGGCGTACGGGCGACATCCAACTTGTCGGGCCGTCGGCGCAGTTGATGTGGAATGCCGACCTCGAATCGCGCCTCCGCCCGATTCTGACCGAACTGGCTGGACCCGATTCGCCGCCGAAAATCACTGGAATCCGTGACGCGATCTCTATCGGGGGCAATTTGGTGGGCGAATCGGAAACACAGATTTTCCTTTCCACCGATGCGGATCAGCCCGTTTCGATCAGCATTATCCGTCGGCCGGGCCAGCGCCCGCTTTGGGGTGTTTCATGGTCTGACATTATCGATCAGGCTGCGCAGCCGCCCCGCGCCCAGTCGTTGAAATGGTATCGGCTGGCATGCTCCCTACCCGGCAGGCTGCCAGAACGGGCATTGCTGTCTTCAGACAGGGCTTCCAAATCCCGAACCCGTTCAGACTATGCATTTGTGCTGTCCGAACTTGGCGAATGCGAACGCTTACGCAATTGAACGGCCCAATACGGAGGCCCAATACGGAGGCCCAATAGGGAGGTCCAATAGGGCGGTCCAATTGAGAGGCCCAACTGAGCGGCCAAAAGCGACCTTATCATCCGGCCTAGATAATTTGGTTCCCTATGCTGTCTTGCTGCGTTTAAAGGACGCCTATGCCTGAAGCATTGCCTGATCCATTTCGCCACCGTTTCCGCGTTCGTTACGCAGAACTTGATCCGCAAGGCGTGGTGTTTAACGCCCGGTATCTGGAATATGCCGATCTTATCGTCACAGAATTCTGGCATGACCGGCAATTGCGTTTGACAGGCGATGATGCGCTGGAATTTCATGTGGCGGGTGCAAATATCAATTTTCGCAAGCCAATCCGCGCGATGGAAGTGATCGAGGGGCGTGCGTGGACGACCCGTTTCGGCAATTCCAGCATGACCACCCGCATTGAATTGCACGGCACCCAAAATGAAGGGGCCGAAAATGAAGGGTGCGACGATCTGAGGGCGGAGATCGAATTGGTCAACGTGCATGTCTCGCTCGAAACCGGAGAGGCTTTGCCCATTCCACAAGCAGCGCGCGATGCGCTTTCTTGAACCGAATTTAAAGGACCGATAGCTTGTCAAAACCACTCAAAATTGCGCTGGCCGGGCTGGGAACTGTCGGTGCCGGAGTGATCCGCCTGCTGGAAGAAAACGCCGCGCTGGTTACGGCCCGCGCCGGGCGCAAACTGGAAATTGTGTCGGTCAGTGCGCGCGACCGAAACCGCGATCGCGGCGTCGATCTATCGGCCTATGATTGGGTCGATGATATGACCGCCATGGCACAGAGCGACGATATTGATGTGGTTGTGGAACTTGTCGGCGGCGCGGATGGTCCGGCGCTGACATTGGCGCGCAGCACAATCGCCAAGGGCAAATCGCTGGTCACTGCCAATAAGGCGATGATCGCGCATCACGGTATGGAACTGGCTGCTGCGGCTGAAAATTCAGGCGCCGCGTTAAAGTTTGAAGCGGCTGTCGCGGGCGGTATTCCCGTTGTCAAAGGGCTGCGTGAAGGCACCGCTGCAAATGCGATCGAGCATATTTACGGCGTCTTGAATGGAACCGCCAATTATATCCTGTCGGCCATGGAAGAAAGCGGCGCGGATTTCGCAGCGACCCTGTCTGAGGCGCAAAAGCTGGGTTATGCCGAAGCCGATCCGACATTCGATGTGGAAGGGGTTGATGCCGCGCATAAGCTGGCCATCCTAGCTTCGATTGCCTTTGGCGCGCGGACCGATTTTGAAGCGGTTGTTTGCGAAGGTATTGGCCGTGTCCGTGCAGCCGACATCGCGCAGGCCGACGCGCTTGGCTATGTCATTCGCCTTATCGGAACGGCCGATGTTGAAACGGGCAAAGACGGGTCGCGCGCCTTGCTGCAAACGGTCAAACCCTGCCTTGTTCCCAAGGGCCACCCGCTGTCGCATGTTACCGGCCCGACCAATGCTGTCGTTGCAGAGGGCAATTTTTCGGGGCGGCTGCTGTTTCAGGGCGCGGGCGCAGGCGATGGGCCGACGGCCAGCGCGGTGGTTGCTGATCTGATTGACATTGCTCGCGGTGAAACAGGCCCGGCATTTTCTGTCGCAACGGGTCATTTGGAAAGCTTGCCCCCGGCAGAGGTTGGCCACCGGACAGGGCAGACATATCTGCGCTTTACCGTCACCGACCGGCCCGGCGTTCTGGCAGAGATTACTGCGGCAATGCGCGATGCAGAAGTTTCTATCGAAAGCCTGATCCAGCAGGGCCAAGCCAATGATGACGGCGAAGTGCTGGTCGCGATGGTCACGCATGACGGGCCGGAACGCGGCGTGACGAAAGCTGTGGCGCTGCTCGAAAATTCGGCCAGTCTAACCTCGCCCCCGTTGGTGATGAAGATCCTCGAAAGCTAAACCCCAAAACTATTCTTCGGGCTGTTCACCGCCCGTTGAAATTTCGTTTGTCTGGGGGCTGACGCGCCCGCCATTGGGTGCCAATCCCTTCCCGACACGGTCGGCGTCGGACCCTTCGGGGGTGTCCGGCAGCGCGGCAAAGTCAACAATATAGGCCGGATCTTTGGGGCAGGGCGGGATAAAACACAGGCCGCTTATCGTGGGTTTGCCTTTGAAAATTCCCGGACCGCCAACATCGGGCGCGCGCGGCAAGCCATCGTCAATCGCCTCTTCAGAGGTCGGGTCAAGTTCGCTGCTTGATTTCACGCGGAACTGGGCTTGATCCTCTTCTTCGGCGCAAACGACGATCTCGTCCCCGTTCTGCGGCGCGCATTTGGGTTCGGGCGGAAGCGGCCCATACGCCGTTCTGGCATTGGCCGTGACCTGTTCTGCGGTCAGCTCGCCCTGATCTTGTGCGATAACCTTTGCGGGGTGCAGGGAGTTTACGGCACAAATCGCCAAAGCCAATACGGCAAACTTTGGCGGGAAAACCGCACGGCTTCTCGACATTGTCATGCTCCCTGTCTAAGCGCGCAGCAACATTGCGAACCGGCTTGATCGTCGCATAATAACCCTGCGGGAAATTCCGTTTGAATATGCGACAGCGCCAACCACGACAAAGGGACTGAATTCACCATGAACAGCAAGACTGAAGCCAGCCAGGTTCTCGACCGGGTTCTCGTTCTCGAGATGGTGCGCGTAACCGAAAAGGCCGCTGTGGCGGCGTCCAAACTGATCGGCCGCGGTGACGAGAAAGCCGCTGATGCCGCCGCTGTAGAAGCCATGCGCGAAGCGTTTGACGAGCTGTATATGGACGGCACTGTGGTTATCGGTGAAGGTGAGCGTGACGAAGCGCCCATGCTCTATATTGGTGAGAAAGTTGGCGGTGCGCCGGGCAAGGGCCCCAAGATCGATATCGCGCTCGACCCGCTGGAAGGCACGACAATTACCGCCAAGGCCGGCCCCAATGCGCTGGCGGTTCTTGCCGCTGCGGAAGAAGGCTGCCTGCTCAACGCGCCCGACACCTATATGGATAAGCTGGCGGTTGGTCCGGGCTATCCTGAAGGGATCATCGACCTTGCGAAATCGCCGAGCGAAAATGTTCAGGCAGTTGCCGATGCCAAAGGTGTGAAGCCGGCGGATATTATTGTCTGCGTTCTTGATCGCCCGCGCCATGCTGATTTGATTGCAGAATTGCGCGCGCTCGGCTGCGGTGTGGTTCTTATTGGCGACGGCGATGTGGCCGGCGTGATCGCGGTAACCGACGAAGATACCACGATTGATATGTATATGGGCCAGGGCGGCGCGCCAGAAGGCGTGCTGGCTGCGGCGGCGCTTCGCTGCGTGGGCGGCCAGTTCAACGGACGGCTGGTATTCCGCAATGATGACGAAAAAGCGCGGGCGCGCAAATGGGGCATCGAAGACAAGGATTTCAACCGCATCTACAAGCTTGATGAACTTGCCAGCGGGGATTGTATCTTTGCCGCAACGGGTGTCACCAGCGGATCGCTGCTAGACGGTGTGAAGCGCAGGCGCGATGGCACCATGACCACCGAAAGCGTGGTAATGCGTGCTTCATCGGGCACGGTACGGTGGATCAAGGGCGAACACCGCAAGGGGTGATTCCCACTTTGGGAAAAGGCGGCGGGGCCACTGTCTCGCACCCACTGGCTCCGCTAGATAGCTGCGGACGCGATTCGCTGCATATTCAATCGGACTTCCGGGGATAGATTCCATGAAAATAATGGCCGCCAATTCGAACCTACCATTGGCCCGGGCTATTGCGGCCTATCTTGAAATTCCGCTTACCGACGCCAGCGTGCGCCGTTTTGCCGATGAAGAGATTTTCGTCGAGATTCACGAAAATGTCCGCGGCGAAGATGTGTTTATCGTCCAGTCGACCAGCTATCCGGCGAATGACAATCTGATGGAATTGCTGATCGGTATAGACGCGCTGCGCCGTGCCTCTGCCCGCCGGATCACCGCGGTGGTACCCTATTTCGGCTATGCGCGGCAGGACAGAAAACCCGGCCCGCGCACCCCGATTTCAGCCAAGCTGGTGGCCAATCTGATCACCGAAGCGGGCGCAGACCGGGTGCTGTCGGTTGATCTGCACGCTGGCCAGATTCAGGGCTTTTTCGATATTCCGACCGACAATCTTTATGCCGCGCCGGTGATGGCCGCAGATATTCAGGCGCGATATGGCGATCAGGAATTGATGGTTGTCTCGCCCGATGTCGGCGGCGTGGTCCGCGCGCGCGCGCTGGCCAAACGGCTGGAAAATGCGCCGCTGGCTATCGTTGATAAGCGCCGCGAGCGCGCGGGCGAATCCGAAGTGATGAACATTATCGGCGATGTCAAAGGGCGCCATTGCATATTGATAGATGACATTGTCGATTCGGGCGGAACCTTGTGCAATGCGGCTCAGGCACTGCTCGACCAAGGTGCAAAAAGCGTTGCGGCCTATATTACGCATGGTGTTTTGTCGGGCGGCGCGGTTGCGCGGGTCAATGAATCCGCACTGACCGAATTGGTGATTTCCGATACGATCATGCTGACCGATGCGGCGAAAGATTCAACCAGCATCCGCGAGCTGACAATGGCCCCGCTGATTGGCGAGGCTGTGCGGCGCATTGCCGATGAAAGCTCGGTCAGCTCGCTGTTTGACTAAGTGGGCCGATTACATACTATTGGTATTGAGCGGCGGCACGAAGGGTTCGCTCATCCACGGGCGGATTGCATCGGGTGCGATCCGGTCGAGCATTTCAAGCCTGCGTGCCTGACGCACTTCTAGGCTTAGCGTTAGGAGCCCTTGCCGGTCGGTGGTGAATTGCCGCGGTGTCATCCCCAGAAACGAAGTAAATTCACGGATCTGGTGCGATTGGTCGAAATAGCGGAGATAGATATCTTCGCCTTCAAATTCGTCGGCCACACCGCACAGCCTGGTCGCCAGATCCAGCGTTCGCGCGCGCCGCATTATTTGTTTCGGCGACAGCCCGAAATCGCGTTTTGTTATCCGCTGCAAAGTTCGCGGGGTTATGCTGTGCCTGTCGGCGAAATTATTGATCGACTGGTTGGGATCGGCAAAGGCGGCGACTTCGAAATGTTGCGAGACAGCTTCGGGCTTTCTGCCCCCGCAGTGTGCGATCACATTGCGCAGCCAGTTTTCAATCGACAGCATCCATTCTTCGGGGGTCATGCCCGGTTGGTATAGGCCTGTTAGAGAAGCATCTTCGATTCCAAGATGTGACATGGGCTTGATCCTGTCGATCAACGCACCATCTTCGACGCCCCAAAGCGCCCGCATTGTACCGGGCCTGAGCATGAAACCGGAAACAACAATTCCGCCCACCAAGCCCATCGGCATGGCGGTACTATGCTGGCCGCAAACAAATGATTCGTTCGACAGTTCCAATTCGCCATCGGCTGTTTTGGCAGTCCATTCAGCTTTGATTGCAGTGCGGACATAGCCCGCATCGTTGCACAGCAATCCGGCGCGCGGAATGGTGTCGTTGGTGGGGGCCATCGCAACCATCATGCGTGCGATCCACGGGTCCAGATCGGATGCCGGGGCGCGGTTGAATGAAAGCGGTACACCGTCCCGTGTCGAACCTGTTTGCGATTCCAACGGGGGTATTTTTTCAACCGATGTTGATTGCTTGTCCAAGATGCCCCCGCCCCCTGCCCTTATGAACATGCCAATCAGACCGTTCATCAGGCTTAATTTCTTCGGCAATATGAGAGTGATAGGAATTTACAAGCCCTTTGGCTTGACCCTGCGGCGGCATATAGCGATGAGCGCGTCATGAATAGGAACTCCGATATTTCGCTCGCATGCCGCTTGGCCGATGCCGCCGGGGCGGCAATCCGCCCGCTGTTTCGCGGTGACTGGGCGCATGAGCAGAAAGCGGATAGTTCCCCGGTAACAGAAGCGGACCGGGCGGCAGAGGCGGCCATGCGCCAGGTTCTGGAAGCCGAAAGGGCGGATGATGGGATTATCGGTGAAGAATACGGCGCCCGTAATGAAAGCTCGGGCCGCCAATGGGTGCTCGATCCTATCGACGGGACAATCAGCTTTATGGCCGGACGCCCGATCTTCGGCACGTTGATCGCGCTGATGCAGGATGGTTGGCCGGTGCTGGGCGTGATCGATCAACCGATTGCCGGTGAACGATGGGTTGGACGCATCGGCGAAGGGACGACTTTCAACGGAAAACCGGTTCGCACCGCGCCATGCCGTGAACTGACCTCGGCCAAGCTCGCGACCAGCAGCCCGCATTATTTTGGTGCAGAACAGGCTGACGCCTATATGAAAGTTGCAGCAGCAGTTGGCGGGAACCAGCGGCAGGGCATGGTCGTCTATGGCGGCGATTGCTACAATTACGGCCTGCTCGCTTCGGGCAATATCGATATCGTTTGCGAGGCCGGCCTACAGATTTACGACTATGCCGCGCTTGTTCCGGTGGTCGAGGGGGCGGGCGGTACGATGTCCGACTGGCAAGGCAATCCACTCGACGCGGACAGCGCCAAGGATGGTGGCGCGGACGTGCTGGCCTTGGGTGATCCGGCCCGATTGGACGATGTGCTGGAGGCGATGGGATAACACCGGCTTCCGCCCTTTTTTTGCCCCAATTTCCTGCCCCAATTTCCTACAATGTTCCTTTTTGCTAGCGGTAAACAGGTTCTTTGAAATTGTTGTTTTGATGCTTGCTATCGGTCGGCCCAATTGGGGGAGGGCTCATTTTGCCATGTGTCACCCTGCCATTCATTTTAACTAATTGATAAATCAAGATAAATGTCGGCGTTCCGGGTGACAGGTGTTAACTTTGCCCCGCAATATCAGCGGGGGCTGCGGCCGATGGCGCGCGGGAGAATCCGCTTGCATTTGCGGCCTTTTCCACTAAACGCCCGCCCTTCACCGACACGCAGTTCATCTGCCGGTCTGGCCGTTAGGGCTGCCAGGGCTGGTTGAGCGTGTTTCTGACCCGACATCCTGATAGGAGAATGAAATGCCCAAGCTGAAGACCAAAAGCGGTGTGAAGAAACGCTTCAAAATCACCGCAACCGGCAAGGTAAAACACGGCGTCGCTGGCAAGCGTCACCGTCTTACGCATCACAATGCCAAATACATCCGCACGAACCGCGGCACATCAGTATTGTCCGACCACAATGTCGCGACAATCAAGAAATGGGCCCCATACGGCCTCGATTGAGCGAAAGCTCTCACGGTTCGGATTTTAGGAGTATTTGAAAAATGCCACGCATTAAACGCGGCGTCACCACGCGCCAGAAACACAAGCGACTACTCGATCAAGCCAAGGGCTATCGCGGTCGCCGTAAAAACACCATTCGCGTTGCGCGTCAGGCCGTCGAAAAGGCCGGCCAATACGCATATCGCGACCGCAAGGTTAAGAAGCGCAATTTCCGCGCCCTGTGGATCCAGCGTATCAACGCCGCGGTTCGCGCCGAAGGCCTTACATATTCGCAATTCATGCACGGCGTTAAACTCGCCGGGATCGAACTTGACCGCAAAGTCATGGCCGATCTTGCGATGAATGAAGGCGCTGCTTTCAAATCAATTATCGATCAGGCGAAAAAAGCGATCCCCGCTTAATTCCCATTTCGACAGATAAAAAGGGGCGCGGGTGGCAATACCATCCGCGCCCCTTCTCGTTTCCGCCGGCGGATCGCAATCCCGGCAGATCAGCCTATTCCATATCCTCAACCGACACCCAGCCCTTGGTGCCGTAATTGTCGGCAACTTCGATAAACAGTCCGTCGCGCTCCCCCGTCGGGGTAAGTTCTGTCCCAGCGCGAAGCGATCGCACTTCTGCAGCATCGCCCGATGGCCCAGCGCGCATGATTGTCCCAACCGCAGTAACGGACGCTGCCGTTTGCGGCTGCATGGTTGCCGGGGCGGCGGTAAGCGCGGCTTTCTGCGCGACCAATTCGTTGAATGCGAGGACATAGGCCTCGGTCAACATCTTACCGTTTTTGGAACTTTGATAGCCCGCGGTGGAAGCGACCCCGCTGGCCCATGTATTCCCGCGCCGGCTGAAACTCAGCGAACTGCGTTTGACTGAACCGCTTCCCACGGCGAGCGTCATGCCATTGGCCGGGCTGACCACTGTCAAGCCGGCCGCAACGGTGCGTTTCTTGCCGCCAAATGCGCTGAAGGCGCCCAGTAGCGCGCCCCCCATGGGAACTTTGCTCAAGACCTGACCGGCTGCACCGCTACGCAGCAAAGCTTCGCTTGCCCCAGCCTTGGCCATTTCGACGCCCCGATCAACTTCTTCCTTATCGCCCGCAATTGCGGTCACCAGGAAACGTGCGGGCGTGCCGTCATTGATATTGTGCGGTGTGAAGCAGCCCGATTCTGCCGCCAGCGCGTTGATCAGGGCGCGCGGTGAACCAAGTTTCCAATCGTTCCACCCGGCTTGGCTGCCTTCGACCAAAGCTATGGTGCCAATGCTCTCGTCGCATTTGACCAATTCGGGCGCTTCGCGCTTGGCGCCATGGGCAGGAAATGCAATTGCACTGGCCGAAAATGCAAGCGCCAAAGCAGCGGACTGAAATTTCATCACAAATTCCTCTTTGATGTGTTGGAATGTCCAGCTAGCGTCGGTTTTTCGAAATTCTTTGTAAGAAAGCGACCTGTAAGAATGGCGTTGGAATCGGCTTCGTCGAGCGTCGGTCAGCCGAGCGTTCAGTTGCGCTTTTTTATGCCGTCCGCGGCTTTGGCTCCCTATGTGACGACGTTCTACCATATGCAGGTGGAACAGGCGGGTGATGCGCCGCTGGTTGACTATCTGCATCCCGAATGGGCCAATATCAGGATTGGCCGCAAAGGCGATTTACAGGCCGGGGTCGGTCAGGATACCTTGCGAATTGTTCCGCAATTCGTCGCCACCGGCCCCACCAGCCTGACGACCAGATTTTCCATCCGAACGGGGCGTTTTTGGGGCATAGGCTTGCTGCCGTTGGGTTGGTTGAAATTCGTCGGAGCTCCTGCGCATAATTATGCTGACCGGTTCTGCGATGCTGCAAAAGATCCCGCTTTTTCTGCGTTTGAACCATTGACGAAAACACTGTTCGAAAAAGATGTTGATTTGGCAGATGAGGCGCAGCTTATTGAACAGCATCTGCGCGGTTTGATCACACCGCGTAGCGACGAGGACGAGATGATTACCCGCGTTCATGCGGCTTTGGTGGATACAAATCTCTCGTCAGTTTCGGAGCTGGTTGATACGAGTGAGATGAAAATCCGCACGCTCGAACGATTTTCAAAACGGGTGTTCGGTTTTCCGCCCAAATTGCTGTTGCGGCGGCAACGTTTTCTGCGCAGTCTTTCGCAATTCATGCTTGATCCTTCGCTCAGCTGGCTAAAGACGCTCGACTACCAATATCACGATCAGGCGCATTTTGTGCGCGACTTCCGGCGATTTATGACCATGCCGCCCAATCAATATCGTCAATTGGATCATCCGATTCTGATGGCGGCGGTTCGCGGCCGGATGGAAGCAGCGGGCGAAGCGGTGCAGGCGCTGCACGATCCGCAAAAGACTTAACCCGCCGGAAAGGGCAGCACTTCCCTTTTTCTCCGCAACCGCTAATTCATGGTTAACAACATTACCGTGTATCAAGGCGGTGGGATTGTAAGCCGGGGGAGGGCTCAATTGACATCTAAGTGCCGCGTTGATGCACGCTTTCATACTCTCCCATCCGCGCTCAGCCGTTATTTTACGACCTTTTGTTTCGGCACGGTAGAGGTTGAGAGCGGAGATGAAGTCCATGATGCAATGCAGCCTGAATGGGGCACGTTGCGGTTCTTCCCAGACCAACCACCAAATATAACAATTGACCGCAATGACCGCCTCGATGCGGCAAAGTTCGTTGCATCCGGCCCAACCAGCGGCCTCACCGAATACACAATGCGGCCATCACGTTTTTGGGGCATTGGCCTGTTACCGCTCGGCTGGGAGACATTTGTTGGCACGCCGGCAAGCGATATGGCCAATACGCTGGTTGATGGACATGCGGATCAACGGTTTGCCCATTTCAAACCTTTGGCGGATGTCCTGCTCGACGGGGAGAAAACCGAGCAGGAGCAATTGGATTTCATCTGCCACTTTTTTCTCGATCAAGCACCGCGTTTCGGCAAGGAAGACCCGCGGATCGGGCGCATACATGATTGTCTGATGGCACCCGATTTGCCCAGCGTGCAATCCATGGCTGACCACTGCGCAATTGGCAGCCGGACGATGGAGCGTCTGTGCCGCAAAACGTTTGGTTTTCCGCCTAAACTGCTGCTTCGGCGTCAACGGTTCATGCGTAGCCTTGCTGAATATATGCTCGACCCGGGAGCGAGCTGGAGCGCGGCGATTGATGTTCTCTATTACGATCAGTCACATTTCGTCCGCGACAGCCATTACTTCCTTGGCATGACGCCGGGCGAATATGCCGCGCTTGAACATCCGATCCTGTCGGGCTTTATGCGCGAGCGGGCCCGATTGCGTGGATCGCCAGCTCAAACGCTTGATAAGCCTTTGGCTTGACAAGATTGGCAATGACGGCTGGGTTGTAGAAATACGACAATTTGAAAATCGGGGACGCCACATTTCATTGCCGGAAGACGCCGTGAAGGTCACCTTCTATGAACCGCCAGATGATCTCGAGCGGTTCTTTACCACGTTCTATTGCGTGGAAGTCGATCCAGGCACTGGCGGCAAGATAAGGGATTCGTTGCACCCGGAATGGGCCGGGCTACGCATTTTTTCCGGCGATTGCCCGCAAAGCCGGATTGGCGGTCGGGCATTGTCCGGCGCTGATTGTGTTGTGACCGGGCCCAGCAGCCTGCCGTTAGAATTTTCGATTGGCGCCACGCGGTTCTGGGGTGTTGGCATTCTGCCGCTGGGATGGGCGACTTTTGTAGGGCAGCCAGCGGATGAATTTGCCAACACAGTGATCGATGCCCGAAGGCAAGATGAATTTGCCCACTTTGCAGGATTGGCCGATGATTTGGGCCTGCCCGCCTTGGGGGAACGGCAACAGCTTGCGATAATTTGCAAATTCTTCCGCGACGAGGCCCGGCGCTGCACAAAGGAAGACCCCCGCATTTCTGCGATTCATGCAATGCTGCTTGACGCGCAGCTGCCTCAGGTTTCGGAAATGGCAGAACGATGCGGGCTTAATCAACGGACGATGGAGCGATTGTGCCGCAAGCATTTTGGCTTTTCGCCCAAGCTGCTGCTCAGGCGGCAACGTTTTATGCGCAGCCTCGCGCAATTTGTGCTCGATCCGTCGCTGGGCTGGATCGGCGCGCTGGATTCGCTCTATTTCGACCAGTCGCATTTTGTTCGTGATTGCCGCGATTTTCTTGGAATGGCGCCATCGGAATATGTCGCGGCTGACCATCCGGTGATCCTTGGTTTCATGCGTGAACGGATGCGAGTCCGTGGTTCGGCGGTGCAAACTCTGGATGCGCCCGAGGCCGGTTAAGCGCGGCGCAACGTCTTCGCACGTAAATGCTGCTTTGCGTTACGCCGCAATAGGCGCTAGCGCGCCTGCGCTATGACTGAATTGAAATCACGGAAAGAGGCCGCGCTTACGGCCATTGCTGGGGCGGATACGCCAGATGCTGTTGAGGCGCTGCGTATCGATGCGCTGGGCAAACAGGGCTGGGTCAGCCAATTGCTGAAAACGCTTGGTAAAATGACCGCTGAAGAACGGCAGGAACAAGCGCCCGCCATTCAAGCAGTGCGCGCCGAAGTTGCCGATGCGATTGCCGCGCGCAAGCAGGCGCTTGACGCTGCCGAGCTGGACCGCAAGCTCGCCACAGAAACCCTCGATCTCTCTCTACCCGCACCGCATATACCCAAAGGCAGCGTTCATCCGGTTAGTCAGGTGATGGACGAGCTGGCAGAAATTTTCGCCGATCTTGGTTTTGCTGTGAAGACCGGCCCCGAAATTGAAGATGACTGGCACAATTTCACCGCGCTTAACATGGACGAGAACCATCCTGCGCGCGCCATGCATGACACATTTTATTTCCCTGATCGCGATGACGAAGGCCGTCAGATGCTGTTGCGCACGCACACCTCGCCGGTCCAGATAAGGACGATGGTGAATGAGGGCGCTCCGCTGCGGATTATCGCGCCGGGCCGCGTCTATCGAAGTGACAGCGATGCCACGCACACACCGATGTTCCATCAGGTTGAAGGCTTGGTCATCGATAGGAACATTCATCTCGGCCATCTTAAATGGACGCTGGAAACTTTCCTGAAAGCCTTTTTCGAGCGCGACGATATCGTGCTTCGCCTGCGCCCGTCATACTTCCCTTTCACCGAACCTTCGGTCGAGGTGGATGTCGGTTTCGCCATTGTGAATGGAAAGCGCGTATTGGGCGGCAGCGGCGATGAATCCGGCCATGCTTGGATGGAATTGCTGGGCAGCGGCATGGTCAATGCGCGGGTGATAGAATTTGCAGGCCTTGACCCTAATGAATGGCAAGGCTTTGCCTTCGGCGTCGGTGTCGACCGGCTCGCCATGCTGAAATACGGAATGGATGATCTGCGTGCGTTCTTTGATGGTGATATTCGCTGGCTGCAGCATTACGGCTTCAGCCCCTATGATCAGCCGACCCTGTCCGCAGGCGTTGGTTCGCTTAGGGGAGCAAGCGCATGAAGTTCTCGTTGACATGGCTTAAGGATCACCTCGAAACGGGGGCAAGCGTTGCCGAATTGGCAGCGGCGATGAACCGTATCGGGCTCGAAGTCGAAGGCATCGAAGATCCGGCAGAGCGATTGGCAGGCTTTACTGTCGCGAAAGTGCTGACGGCTGATAAGCATCCTGATGCCGACAAGCTGCAGGTGCTGACCGTAGACACCGGCGCGGGCGATCCGCTGCAGGTCGTTTGCGGCGCGCCCAATGCGCGTGCCGGAATGAAGGGTGTGCTTGGCCAGCCGGGCGCGGTCGTGCCGTCCAACGGCATGGAGCTTCGCAAAAGTGCCATTCGCGGCGTTGAAAGCAACGGCATGATGTGTTCCGTGCGTGAGCTGGAACTGGGCGACGAGCATGACGGCATTATCGAATTGCCTGAGGACGCTGCGGTCGGGGAGAGTTTCGCTGACTATCACGGAGCATCACCTGTATTCGATGTGGCAATCACGCCCAACCGGCCCGATTGCATGGGTGTTCACGGCATTGCCCGCGATCTGGCGGCGGCGGGTATGGGCGCGCTCAAACCGATCAGGATGCCGAAATTTGATGCCAGCGGTGCTTGCCCGGTCGAAATTCGTACCGACGATCCCGATGGCTGCCCGGCATTCTATGGCTGCGTCATCAAGGGCGTTAGCAACGGCGCATCGCCCGATTGGCTGCAGCAGCGGCTGACCAGCGCAGGCCAACGCCCGATCTCGCTGCTTGTCGATCTGACCAACTATGTGATGCTTGCCTTTGGCCGTCCCGCGCATGCCTATGATCTGGCTAAGTTGACCGGAGCCGTCATTGCGCGGCGGGCCAAAGATGGCGAGCAAGTGGTCGCGCTCAACGAGAAGACTTACACGCTGACCAGCGAAATGACCGTGATCGCTGACGACAGCGGCGTTCACGACATCGCCGGAATCATGGGCGGTGAAGATTCGGGCTGCTCAGACGAGACGACCGATGTGCTTTTGGAAATCGCCTATTTCGATCCGAACCGGATTGGCCGGACTGGGCGCGGGCTTGGTCTTTCGTCGGATGCCCGCACGCGTTTTGAGCGCGGCGTTGATCCAGCCTTCCTGGATGACGGATTGGACCTGCTAACGGGCCTGATTGTCGAGCTTGGGGGCGGTGCTGCGAGCGAGACGGTTCGCGCCGGTTTGCCTCCTTCCGGGGCCTTGGAAATTGCGTTCGATCCTGCGTTAACAGCGCGGCTGGGCGGTGTGTTGGTGGCCGAGGGCGAACAGCAGCGCATTCTAGAATCGCTCGAATTTTCCGTCGATGCTTCGAGCACTCCTTGGACCGTCACAGCGCCCCTGCGCCGTCACGACCTCGAAGGTCCAGCCGATCTGGTCGAAGAAGTCGTGCGTATCTACGGCATCGACGATGTTGAAAGCGTCGCACTTCCTCGCGCTGAAGGTGTGGCAACGCCAACCGCGTCACCGGAACAGAAATTGGAGCGCCGCGTTCGCCGCGCTGCTGCCGGTCATGGCCTTAATGAGGCGATCACATGGTCGTTCATTTCCGAAGCTGAGGCAAATGCGGTCGGTGGCGGTCACTGGACGCTCGACAACCCCATCAGCGAAGACATGAAAGTCATGCGCCCGTCGCTTTTGCCCGGCCTGCTGTCTGCGGTTCGCCGCAATGCTGACCGCGGTGCGAGCACGCTCCGACTGTTCGAAATCGGTCGGCGTTATCTGGCTGAAGGCGAGCATCCCTCGCTGACATTCGTGCTGGCGGGTGACAAAATTCCGCGCTCTTGGCAGCGCGGCAAAGGTCAAGCTTTCGATGCCTACGATGCCAAGGCGATATGCCTTGCATTGCTTGAAGCAGCGGGCGCTCCCGTCGATAAATTGATGGTTATGCCTGTCCTGAGCGGAGTCGAAGGGGGTAGGGCTGGCGATGTCTATCACCCCGGCCAATCCGCAACGCTGCGGCTGGGGCCAAAAAACCGAATTGCGAGTTTTGGCACGGTTCATCCCAATTTGCTGAAAGCATTTGATATCGATATGCCTGTTATCGCGGGCAGCATCCATCTTGATGCAATCCCAAGCCGCAAAGCCAAAAAGGGTGTATCCGGCCTCGCACGGGCAGATTATTCACCGCCCGCGCTGCAATCGGTTATGCGCGACTTTGCATTTTTGGTTCCTGCCGATCTGCCAGCAGGTGATCTGCAACGCTTGGTCAAAGGCGCAGATAAGGCGAACATCACGGACGCGCGCGTCTTCGATGTTTTCGCCGGACAGGGCGTGCCCGAGGGCAAGAAATCACTTGCGGTGGAAATCACGCTTCAGCCAGATGAAAAGAGCTACAAAGAGGCTGATCTGAAGCTGATTTCGGACAAGGTGGTTGCGGCTGCTGCGAAATTGGGTGCGGAGCTGCGCGGCTGAATATGACCTCAAACCGCCGTACTTTTGCGATCATCTCGCATCCCGATGCTGGTAAGACCACGCTGACCGAGAAGCTGTTGCTGCAAGGCGGCGCGATCCATCTTGCGGGTGAAGTAAAGGCGCGCGGACAGGCGCGGCGTGCGCGGTCGGACTGGATGAAGATAGAGCAGCAGCGCGGGATCTCGGTGACGTCCTCTGTGATGACCTTTGAGCGTGACGGGATTACCTTCAACCTTCTGGACACGCCGGGGCACGAAGATTTTTCTGAAGATACCTATCGCACGCTGACCGCGGTTGATTCCGCAATCATGGTGATCGACGCTGCGAAGGGTATTGAGCCGCAGACGCGTAAATTGTTCGAGGTTTGCCGCTTGCGTTCGGTGCCGATTATCACCTTCGTCAACAAGGTCGACCGTGAGGGGCGCCCGGTGTTTGAGCTGCTTGACGAGATCGCCGATATGCTTGCGCTCGATGTCTCGCCGCAAATGTTTCCCGTGGGAATGGGCGGTCAATTCGAGGGTATTCTCGACTATTCAACCGGCGCAATCGCGCGGCCAGAAGGTCCGTCGAAGGAATTTCTGGGCAAGCGCGATGCGGATGCTGAGTTGCCCGATGAGTTCGCCGAAAATGCCGAACTCGCCCAAATCGGTTATCCTGAATTTGATCTGGAAGCATATCGCAATGGCGATCTGACGCCGGTTTACTTCGGGTCTGCGCTGAAGAATTTCGGTGTGACCGAGTTGATTGACGCGATTGCCAAATATGCGCCGCCACCGCGCCCGCAGCCTGCCGGTGACGAGCAAATCCAGCCGGATTATGACGAAGTGACGGGTTTTATTTTCAAGGTTCAGGCCAATATGGACCCTAACCACCGTGACCGTATTGCCTTTATGCGGCAGGTTTCGGGAACTTTTAAACGCGGGATGAAGCTGACACCATCTGGTCTGGCAAAGCCGATCGCGATCCATTCGCCAATCCTGTTTTTCGCGCAAGACCGCGAGATTGCCGATACGGCCGAAGCGGGCGATATTATTGGCATTCCCAATCACGGGACATTGCGCGTTGGCGATACGTTGAGCGAGGCCAACAAAATCCGATTTACCGGGCTGCCCAATTTCGCACCGGAAATATTGCGCCGGGTCCAGCTAAAAGACCCAACCAAGACCAAGCAGCTTCGCAAGGCACTCGACGATTTGTCCGAAGAAGGCGTTATTCAGGTATTCTATCCAGAACTTGGCGCACAGCATATCGTCGGCGTCGTCGGCCAGCTCCAGCTTGAAGTGCTTATCTCGCGCTTGGCCGCGGAATACAAAGTCGATGCGGGGCTGGAGGCGGCGCCTTTTGCCACTGCACGCTGGGTCAAAGGAGACGGTGACGCGTTGAAGCAATTTGAAGAATTCAACCGCGCCAATTTGGCAAAGGATCGCGATGGTGATCTGGTTTTCATGGCAAAATCGCCGTGGGATGTCGGTTATCAGGAAGAGAAAAACCCTGATTTGAAATTCTCGGCCACTAAGGAGCGGTGACAATTCACCATACTCCGCCTAGCATCGCAGCATGGCAGATTTCTTTGACAGGCTGAACGACGATCATATCGCGATGATCGCGAAACAACCGATGTTCTTTGTGGCAACGGCAGCCGAAGGCGCACGGATTAACCTCAGTCCGAAAGGATATGATGCCTTTCGCGTGCTTGCGCCGGATAGGGTGGGTTATCTCGACCTTGGCGGATCAGGTAATGAGACACATGCACATGTGATGGCCGATGGCCGGATTACCTTGATGTTTTGCAATTTCGCACAGCCCGCGCTGATCCTGCGGATTTACGGCCGCGGCAAGCCCGTTCTGCCGCAGGATGATGGGTGGGATGCGCTGGCGGAACATTTCACCTTGCTGCCAGGCACGCGGCAGATTTTCGAAATCGCCATTGAAAGCGTGCAAACCAGCTGCGGCTGGGGCGTGCCCTTTATGGAATTTGATCGTGACCGGCAGACGCTCAAAAAAGCCCACGCGCAAAGCAATCCGTCAGAATGGGCGGCGAAACACGCGGCACGCCTCGCCAGTATTGATGGCCTGCCGGCACGTCCGACTGACCGTTACATTGCTGGTGAGATGGTTGCTGAGACGCCCGCTAAGACGCCCGCAAAGGCGGCCACTGAGACGAAAGGCTGACCCGCGCCGTGCGGCTTACTTTTGCTAGCTACAATATTCACAAGGCTGTTGGCAGGGACGGGCGGCGCGACCCTGACCGGATCATTGCAGTTCTTCGGGAATTGGATGCCGACATTATCGCCTTGCAAGAGGTCGACCGACGGACCGGCGCGCGGGCCAGTGTGTTGGAGCGTGCAGCATTGGATGATACGCCGTGGAAAATCGCCGAAGTTGCGAGGCGTTCGCGAAGTATTGGCTGGCATGGCAACGCTCTGTTGGTTCGCAGGGGTTTCAAGATCGTTTCCGCGCAGCCGCTTGATCTGCCCACGTTGGAACCGCGCGGCGCGGTGCGGGCCGACCTTGAGATAGAAGGCGTCCGCATATGCGCGGTGGGCATGCATCTTGACCTGTCGGGACTGCGCAGGCGCGATCAGATCAAAGCGGTGCTGCGCCATGTCGATGAACATGAGCCAGCTTGTCCGACTGTGTTGATGGGCGATTTCAATCAATGGGGTACACGAACGGGCGCGATGCGCGAATTCCGCCATGACTGGCATGTGCTCGATACCGGCCGCAGCTTTCCCGCACGCCAGCCGATTGCCCGGCTCGACCGGATCGTAACCTCGGGCGAATGGGGCTGCGTTGACCAGCGGGTCCATCATAGCAGCACGGCAGCGCAGGCATCCGATCATTTGCCGATATTGGCCACGCTCGAATTGCCTGATTTGGCAGCACTGCACAAATTTTAGGCAATCATTTGCCGATGTCCGGCTGATATTACCCCAAAATGCCACCGATCGCCGGGCAAAGCGGAACTGGCACGGCTCTTGCTAACTATGCTCCGTCGACAATGGGTCGATGCACAAATATTAGCTTAGGGGCCAAGGATGAAATTCATCATTGCCGTAATCAAACCGTTTAAGCTCGACGAGGTTCGTGAGGCACTTGGTGCTATCGGCGTCGCGGGCATGACCGTGTCCGAAGTCAAGGGGTTTGGCCGCCAAAAGGGCCAGACCGAGATTTATCGCGGGGCGGAATATTCCACCAACATGCTTCCCAAAGTGAAGCTGGAGATCGCCGCGAGCGACGACCTCGCCGTGCAGGTGGTCGAAACAATCAAAGACACTGCCAGCACCGAAGCCATCGGTGATGGAAAAATCTTTGTGTTCGATCTGGCCGAAACAACGCGCATCCGCACCGGTGAAACGGGGGACACAGCACTATGACCCCTCTTCCAGAAATGAAGGACACTTCCATGATCCGCAGAATCCTCGGCGGAGCCACGCTGAAGACAATCGGCGCCATTGGCGTTTCGCTGGCTGCCGCCACCCCCGTATGGGCACAAGAGGCTGCCGAGGCGGTTGAGCCCGTCGCCAATCCCGGTAACAATGCATGGATGATGACAGCCACCATTCTGGTGCTGCTGATGATCATACCGGGCCTGACGTTGTTTTACGGCGGCCTTACCCGTTCCAAAAACATGCTTTCCACAATGACCCAAATCGGCGCGACCGCATCGCTGGCCATGATCGTATGGGTCGTTTGGGGATTCTCTCTCGCTTTCGGCGCGACCAGCTATGAAGGTTGGTTGGGCAGCTTCATCAGCGGGGGCAGCTATTTCCTTGCCGGGATGGATGCCAGCACAACCGCTGCGACCTTCTCTGACGAGGTGATCAGTGAATTTGTCTTCGTCAGTTTCCAGATGACATTTGCCGCTATCACCGCGGCGCTGATTTTGGGTGCGACCGCTGAACGGATGAAATTCAGCGCGGTGATGGCTTTTGTGCCGATTTGGTTGACCATTGTGTACTTCCCGATCGCTCACATGGTTTGGGCCGAAGGCGGCTTGCTGTTTGATGATGGCGCACTGGACTTCGCTGGCGGCACTGTGGTGCATATCAACGCCGGTATTTCAGGTCTGGTTCTTGCCTATCTTCTGGGCAAGCGTCGCGGATATCCGGCTGAACCAATGCCGCCGCATTCGCTTACGCTAACTATGGTGGGCACAGGCCTGCTGTGGGTCGGTTGGTTTGGTTTCAACGCCGGTTCGGCACTTGAGGCTGACGGCTTTGCAGGCTTGGCCATGATCAACACATTCGTTGCAACTGCCGCAGGCGCTCTTGCTTGGATGGTCATGGAGAAACTTGCCGGTCACAAAGGCTCGGCGCTGGGTTTCTGTTCGGGCGTAATTGCCGGCCTTGTTGCGGTGACCCCCGCAGCCGGTAACTCTGGACCGTTCGGCGCGATCTTGCTTGGCATTCTTTCTTCGGTCATCTGCTACTTTGCAGTGTCGAAAGCCAAAGCAAAATTCGGTTATGACGACTCGCTGGACGCATTTGGCATCCACGGCGTGGGCGGCATCGTCGGCGCGATTGGTACGGCTGTGGTTTACCAGCCGTTCCTTGGCGGCCCAGGCGACGGCTCGACACCAATGTTCGAACAGCTCGGCATCCAGACATGGAGCGTGTTTGTTACGATCGCTTGGGCTGGAATCGGCACCTTAATTGCCGGTCTGATCGTCAAGGCTCTGTTGGGTCTTCGGGTTACCGAAGAAGCCGAAGTGGATGGCCTCGACATCTCCGAACACGGCGAACGCGCTTACAATTAATCACCAGGTTCGGCGGGGCCGGGAGAACCTCTCCTTTCCCGTTCCCGCCGCACACGTTCCTCCTGCGAACAACACTTTTATGGGTCGGGGCTGAAAAGCTCCGGCCCCTTTTTTATACGCAATCCGCCGCGTGATTTATCAGCTTTCGTTCCTTGACGGTCACGTTGCTGGCGACAGAACGGATCTAACCGTTCATCAGAAAATCCGCGCACCGTTCACCAATCATAATCGACGGGGCGTTGGTGTTGCCGCTGACGATTTTGGGCATGACGCTTGCGTCGGCGACCCACAGCCCATCGACGCCGCGCGCCTTCAGCTTTGTATCGACCACACTGCCCTCATCCGCGCCCATCCGGCATGTTCCGACCGGGTGGTAAACAGTGTCTGCGCGGCTGCGAATAAGATCGTCGAGCGCGGCATCATCTTGCAAATCAATCGGATGGCGATCCCGTGGTTGGTAATCGGCCAGTGGCGGCGCATCTGCGATCCGGTGCGACAGGCGGATGCCTGCGCGCATCGCCGCAATATCGCGGTTATCGTCGAGGAAGTTGGGATCGATCTGCGGTGCATCTTTGGCGTCCGCAGAATTGAGCCTGACGGTGCCCCGGCTTTCTGGCCGCAATACGCAGGCATGCAATGAAAAGCCGTGACCTTTCACTTTTTCCCGCCCGTGGTCCTCCAACATTGCCGGTACGAAATGCCATTGGATATCGGGTGCAGGCGCATCGTCCATCACCGTCCAGAACCCACCCGCTTCGGCAAAGGGTGTGGTCATAATTCCGGTGCGTTTGCGGCGATGTTCGATGATCGCTTTTGCCATGCGTGCCGTGCCGGCAAAACTATCGCCAATGGGGTCTTTGGATTGGGTTTCCCAGCTGGAGACGTAGTCGATATGATCCTGCAGCTCGCTTCCGACGGCGGGGCAGTCGCGTACCACATCGATATTATGCTCGCGCAGATGCGTTGCGGGGCCGATGCCCGACAGCATCAGAATTTGCGGTGAATTGAAGGCACCCGCGGACAGGATCACGCCCTTACGTGCATAGACGCTGTCACGTTTGCGTCCGCTGCGAAATGCAACACCGGTAACCCGGCCTTCTTCGATGATGAGCCTGTCGACCAGCGCTTTGGTCTGGACGTGCAGATTTTCTGTATCACGCAATGGTTCGATATAGGCACGTGCGGCAGACCAGCGCTCGCCATTGCGCTGGGTCACCTGATAGGCGCCAAAGCCGTCCTGCCGATCGCCGTTGAAATCTTCATTGCGGCGCAATTGCAGCGATTCTGCGCTTTTTACAAAGGCTTTGCTGGTCGGGTTGAGCCATTTCTGGTCAGACACAAACAAGGGCCCTTCGCCGCCGTGAAAATCATCACCGCCGCGAACATTTGTCTCTGCATATTTGAAAAAGGGCAGCACATCATCATAGGCCCAGCCATCGCAGCCCATTGCCGCCCAATTGTCGTAATCCCATTTGTTGCCGCGAATATAGACCATCGCGTTGATCGCTGACGATCCGCCAAGCCCCTTGCCGCGCGGTTGGTACCCGATCCGTCCGTTCAACCCTTTTTGAGGGACGGTATCGAAACGGTAATTGGCGCTCTTGGGAAGGAACGGCATAAAGCCGGGTGTCTTAACCAACATATTGTCATTGCGGCCGCCGGCTTCGAGCAGGCAAACCGAATTGCGGCCATATTCGGCCAAACGCCCCGCCGCTGCGCTGCCTGCGCTGCCTCCTCCAATGACGATATAGTCAAATTGCTGCATGTTCTCTCCTAGGCGGTAAGGTCAGGTTGCTTTCCTACCGTTTGTAATGGGATTGTTGGCCGGTTCTTCCGGTTCGATTGTCGCGGCCTGCCGTTTCAGCCAGCTGTTGCGGATCATATCCGATGTTTCGCGGCTGCCATCGTGGGTCCAACCCGGCTCGCGCAGCAAATAGGACATTTTGTGCCTCCACGGTGCGCGCCACATATCTTGCGCGATGCCGATCCATTCATGGAACACCGCCCATAACAGGTTAAAACTGCCGAGCTGTTTGACGATACCGTAACGGATATTTTCTTCTTCCGGCCGCTCTTCCTCAAACGTGCCGAACATTTTGTCCCAGACGATGAAAACTCCTGCATAATTGCGGTCGAGATAGCGCGGATTGGTCGCGTGATGGACACGGTGATGGCTTGGCGTGTTCATCACAGCTTCAAACCAGCGCGGCAATTTGCCAATCGCCTCGGTATGAATCCAGAACTGATAGATCAGATTGAATCCGCCGACGATAGCCAGCAAAATCGGGTGGAAACCGAGCAAAACCAGCGGAAGCGCAAACAGAAGGCCAAAGGTAAATGTGCCGGTCCATGTCTGACGCAGCGCGGTGGACAGATTGTAATGCTGGCTGGAATGGTGGTTTACATGGGCGGCCCACATCCAACGGATTCGGTGTCCGGCACGGTGGACCCAATAATATTTGAGGTCATCGAGAACGAAGGCAAGCGGCCATGCCCACCATAATGTCCACCATTGTTCCCCGAAATCGAAAATCCGGTAGTCATACGCCTGAAAGAACACCCAAACCGCGAACCCGCCCAGCAGCGTGCCTGCGACTGTGCTGCCCAGCCCGAAGGCAAGCGAAGTTAACGTGTCGCGCGGTTCATAGGCATCGGGGCGCTTTTTCCGCGCCCAAATCATTTCTATCAGAATGAGCAAAACAAAGGCCGGTACGGCGAATTCTGTGGGGCTGAAATCAGGCATGATTATTCACTTCCATTCGCCTTAGGCTGGCGGCCCAGACTTGCGCTTCAGCGCCAAGGTCAAGCGTGACCGCCCCAAATGGCCGATCCTCTGCCTCGATCGTCAAAAGCGACTGGTCGAGCCGGGCCCGTGGGCGGTGGGTGATCAGCCGTCCGGCAAACAGCGCGCCGTGCCTTCGCAAAACCAATATTCTTCCCTGTGCGTCGCGCAGCAATGCGCCATATCCGGCGCGGTCAATCGCGATATCAACGGGTTCGAATCCATTGACCGATTCGTCCGCCAGCTTGCGGGCTTCGTCTTCGCTGCGGATACGCCGGTCTCCGCCAAGCCCCATCTTTTTGGCCAGCCAGGCGAGCGCCAGAATCGCGACAAGCGAAACCCCGAGTTGGATGAGTGACTGCGTTGGCATCGCGGCGCTACTGACACAAATGTCAGTTCGGGTCGAGACTTGCCTGCAGCCATATGTCCGATAGACTGTTCGGAAGGGAGAATGGACGATGCGCTTTTTGACATATTTTGCCGCAGCAGGCGCGATGCTGTTGTCGGCAGCGGCGACGGCACAAGAATTTGACACGGCCGCAGCGGTCGAAGCCCAATCAGACCGAACCGCACGCGTCGCCAAGCAGATTTGGGACTATGCCGAACTTGGCTATCTTGAAACGCGGTCGAGCGGATTGTTAAAAAGCGAACTGGCGGGCGAGGGGTTTGCCATTCGGGAAGGCGTCGCGGATATTCCCACTGCCTTTGTCGCTGAATGGGGTGAAGGCGGCCCGGTGATTGCTTTGCTTGCCGAATTTGACGCGCTTCCCGGGATCAACCAGTCGGCTTCGCCAATTCGTGATATGATAGATGGCAAGCACGCAGCCCATGCCTGCGGGCACAATCTGTTTGGCGCCGGGTCGTTGACCGCCGCGATTGCGATCAGGCAATGGCTCGAGGCGACCGGCACGCCGGGACGTGTGCGGCTGTATGGCACGCCCGCGGAAGAAGGCGGCTCGGGCAAGGTTTATATGGTCCGCGAGGGGCTGTTTGATGATGTTGATTTTACGATTGATTGGCACCCAGATGATGTAAATTCCGCGGCCGCGCGCACCACGCTCGCAAACCGTTCGGCCAAATTTCGTTTCAGCGGGGTTTCTGCCCACGCTGCCGGAGCGCCGGAGCGCGCGCGTTCGGCCCTCGACGGGGTTGAGGCGATGAACATGATGGTGAATTTGATGCGTGAACACACCAGCATGAACACGCGTATCCATTATGTGATCACCGATGGCGGCGCTGCGCCCAATGTCGTTCCCGATTCGGCAGAGGTTTTTTATTATGTCCGCCATTCGGAAGCGGATGAGGTGAAGGCTTTGTGGGAAAGGCTGGAGGCGACCGCCCGCGGTGCCGCGCTTGGCACCGGAACCAGTGTGGATTGGGAGATTATCCACGGCAACAATCCCAAACTGGTCAATGAAACGTTGCAGAAAATGCTCGATTCCAAGCTGCAATCTCTGGGCGGATTTACCTATACGGCAGAAGAGTCTGAATGGGCGACCCGGCTTTCGCAAAGCCTTGGCCCTGATGCATTGCCGCTGGACGAATCAACGCGCATCCAGCCCTATGATATTTCGCTTGGCTATGGCTCGACAGATGTCGGTGATGTATCTTGGGCAACGCCCACCGTCAGCCTCCGGGCGGCGACATGGGTGCCCGGCACCAGTTCGCACAGCTGGCAGTCCGCAGCAGCCAGTGGCCATTCCATCGGCGCAAAAGGCGCAAATTATGCCGCAAAGGCAATGAGCGCGATGGCTGTGGAACTTTTCACCAATGAAGGGTTACGCGATCAGGCGCGTGCCGAATTCGATGCGTCGCGGGGTGAGGATTATGTTTACGAATCGCTGCTTGGCGACCGTGATCCACCGCTGGATTTCCGCAAATAACCGCCTAGCCATTTGCTTGGGCGGAAAGCATGTCCAGCGCGGCACGGACGGGGGTAACATCGTAACCCGCTGTTCGTGCCGCTGCTGCCAATTCATCTGGATCGCCGCCTTTGCCTGCCTGTGACAGCGCCCAAAGAAATGTCGATCGGGTGCCGGAACGGCAATAGGCAAGAACTTGCCCGTCTGCATTGTCCAAAGCATCCGCCATCGCCAGAACTTGGGGCTGGGCAAAGCCGCCCTGACCGATTGGAATGGCCAGATAATCGAGCCCAGCATCGCGTGCGGCTGCTTCGATTGCGCTGCCTTCGAGCTGCCCCGCTTCTTCGCCGTCAGGCCTGTTGTTTATGATGAGCGTGACGCCCTGCTGTTTGGCCTCTGCCAAATCGGCGAAACCGATCTGCGGGCTTGCCAAAACAGTTTCAGTCAATCGTCGAAAATCGCTCATTCAATGTCTCCAGATCGTCCAATACAATGTGATTATGGGCGAATTTGCTTATCTTACCAACTATGCGAAAATGTCACAATAATTCGGCAGCAACGCCTCAGCGTTAAATTATTCGCGACTCTTGGCATTTTCCGCTATGGTAGAAGGTAGCGGACGGGGTCTTCGAGTCTCCGATCCTGACTGAATGTCCTGCGCGCCCTCCGTCCGCGTTGCAGAATTGTTGATAATCGGACGGAGAAGCGAAGGTACGTTTAAGACTATGGGTTATGATAAAGGGCGCCGTGGACGGGGCCGTGACAAGCGCGACAACATCGGTGAAGATTTCGATCCATTCGGCGGCGGCGGCGGCAATTTTGGCGGCGGCGACAGCTATGGCGGCGGTGGCGGCGACCGTTTTGGCGGTGGCGGTGATCGCTTCGGCGGCGGAAATCGCGGCGGCGGCGGCGGCGGTGGATATCGCGGCGGTGGCGGCGGCCAGGGCGGCGGCTTTCGTGGCGGCGGCGGTGGCGGCGGCGGTGATCGCATGCCAGCACAGGTCGTTGGAACCGGCAAAGGCGTTGTAAAATTCTTCAATGGCCAGAAAGGCTTTGGCTTTATCCAGCAAGAAGGCGGCGGCGAAGATGTCTTCGTGCATATTTCAGCTGTTGAACGGGCAGGCCTTTCAGGCCTCGCCGAAGGTCAGGGCCTTGAATATAATCTGGTAGATCGCGGCGGGAAAACATCAGCGCAGGATCTTCAGGTCGTGGGCGATGTGATCGAAGTGCAGGAACGCAGCGGCGGCAATGACCGCGATGGTGATCGCGGCGGTCCTCCGCAGCGTGAACTGACGGGCGATAAAGCCACCGGTACGGTCAAATTCTTCAACACGATGAAGGGTTTCGGCTTCCTTGTTCGTGACGACGGTCAGCCTGACGCATTTGTTCATATCAGCGCGGTTGAACGTTCTGGCCTTCAAAGCATCAATGAAGGTGAACGTTTCCAGTTTGACCTTGAGGTTGACCGACGAGGCAAGCATTCGGCGGTTAATCTCGTTCCGGCTGAGTAATTCAGCAAACAAACGGACGGTTAATCACCGCACTTGCCATTGGTATTCTGGCCGCTTTGTGGCCGAAATAATTGACCAAGCCACTTGCAAGTGAATAGATATTTGGATGGCGGCTCCTTCGGGGTCGCCATTCGTTTTTGAAGTTCCAGCGCCGCTGGTTTTACAATGGGAATCATCGAAAATGGCTATCACCCCGCTTATGCCCGTCTATCCGCGTTGCGGCGTTCGCCCGGTTCGCGGCGAACATTGCCATCTGATTGATGAAGACGGGACCCGCTATCTCGATTTCGCCAGCGGTATCGCGGTCAATTTGCTGGGCCATTCACATCCCGGATTGATCGGGGCGATTCAGAAGCAGGCTGAGACGCTGATGCATGTTTCCAACCTTTATGGCAGCCCGCAAGGTGAGAAGCTGGCACAGATGTTGGTCGACAACACTTTTGCGGATACGGTCTTCTTCACCAATTCCGGCGCTGAGGCGGTCGAAACTGCGATTAAGACTGCGCGCGCCTATCACCAATCGGCGGGTAACGAGCATCGGCATGAGCTGATCACATTCACCAATGCGTTCCATGGCCGGACGATGGCGACGATCAGCGCGTCAAACCAAACGAAAATGCATCACGGTTTCAAGCCACTGCTCGAAGGCTTTAAATATTGCGAATTCGATGATTTAGAAATGGCAAAATCGTTGATTGGCCCGAATACGGCGGGCTTTTTGGTCGAGCCAATACAGGGCGAGGGCGGGATCCGTCCCGCTTCTGACGAATTTATGAAAGGCCTGCGGGCGCTTGCTGACGAGCATGATCTCATACTCGCGCTTGATGAGGTTCAATGCGGCGTTGCACGTACCGGCAAGCTTTACGCTTATGAACATTACGGCATCGTCCCCGATGTTGTGGCCACGGCGAAAGGCATCGGCGGCGGCTTTCCGCTGGGGGCCTGCCTCGCGACGGAAAAAGCTGCGCGCGGTATGACATTTGGCACGCATGGCTCAACCTATGGCGGCAACCCACTTGCGATGGCCGCTGGTACTGCGGTCATGCAAGCGGTTGCCAATGAGGAATTCCTGGCCGAAGTGACCGAAAAGGGCGAACGTATCCGTGCACGGCTGGAACAATTTATCGGCAACTATCCCGATCTGTTTGAACTGGTTCGCGGCAAGGGCCTGATGCTTGGCATCAAGATGAAGGTCGAAAGCCGTCCGTTCTTTGTCCATTTGCGCGACAATCACGATCTGTTGATGGTGGCTGCCGGTGACAATACCTTGCGGTTGTTGCCGCCACTGGTGATCGGTGATGCAGAGATTGAGGAATTCTTCGAGAAATTGTCTGCCGGTGCTGCAGATTACCAGATACCGAAAGCTGATTGATGGCAAAACGTGACTTTCTTGACCTGTCTGATGCTGGCGCCGATGCGTTGGCAGCGATGATGAATGACGCGCATGAACGCAAAGCGGCGCGTGCGGACTGGCCCAAGGGCAAGCCGGATGCGGACAGGCCGCTTGACGGTTTTGTGCTGGCGATGATTTTTGAAAAAAATTCCACCCGCACCCGCGTTAGTTTCGATATTGCGATCCGCCAGCTCGGCGGCAGTTCGATCATATTGGAATCGGGGACAAGCCAGCTTGGCCGCGGGGAAACTGTTGCAGATACCGCCCGCGTTCTCAGCCGGATGGCCGATGCGATTATGATCCGGACCGACGATCACGCCAAGATCGAAGAAATGGCGCGCTATGCCACGGTTCCGGTCATCAATGGCCTAACCGACAGGTCACATCCGTGTCAGATTGTCGCTGATCTTTTGACTGTTTTGGAACAGAAAAAGCCGCTGCCGGGCCTTGAAGTGGCCTGGTTTGGTGATGGCAACAATGTGCTGCACTCTATTCTCGAGGCGGCCGGGCTGCTCAAATTCAATGTCCGCATCGCAACGCCTGCGGGCTTTGAACCGGAACCGGAATTTGTCGAAATGGCACGTGCTGGCGGTTCCGTCGTTACACTGACCCAAGATGCCGTTTCCGCCGCGAAAGATGCGGATGTTGTTGTAACCGATACATGGGTTTCGATGGGGCAGGAGAATGTCGAGAACAAGCTTGGCGCCATGGCTCCGTATCAAGTCAATCAGGCGTTGATGGCGCATGCAAAATCCGGTGCAAACTTTCTGCATTGCTTGCCAGCCCATGTCGGTGACGAGGTGGAAGAGGCGGTGTTTGAAGGGCCGCAGTCTGTCGTTTTTGATGAAGCGGAAAACCGTATTCACGCGCAAAAGTCGATTCTTTTGTGGGCCCTGGGGAAGCTGTGATCTGCGCCCCATTCAGCCGGCCTCTTTTGGTTTACAGGCTGGAATCTGAAAGCGCGCACCTCATATATCCGCGATGACCGACACAGCTGAAACTTTTGCCGATCGCCTGCTGCACTTCACCTTGCAAGACCGTGATGCGCGCGGCCGGATTGTACGGTTGGATGATGTACTGTCGGCCGTGCTATCGGCGCATGATTACCCGCCAGCAATAATGCATTTGTTGGCAGAGGCGCTGGTCCTTAGCGCGCTTGTCGGCGGATTGCTTAAGCAAGATGATGGTCAGATGACCATGCAGGCGCAGACCGACGGCGGCGTCATCAAGCTGCTCGCATGTGATTATCGCGGTGGAGAGCTGCGCGGCTATGTTGATTATGACGCGGACCGCTTGGCCGAACTCGGCGCGAATCCATCGCTATATGCTTTGTTTGGAAAGGCCTATCTCGCAATCACATTTGATCGTGCGGACGGGCAAGGCCGCTATCAGGGCATCGTTCCGATTGAAGGCGATACATTGGCCGCCGCCTGTGAAAGCTATTTCTTCCAGTCTGAACAAGTGCCGACGCTAATTCGCTTGGCGGTTCGTGCTGATGCGGGAAATTGCACCGCTGCAGGGCTGCTGGTCCAGCACCTGCCAGATGGGGAAGAGGGCCGCGAGCGGCTGCACGCCCGGCTTGATCATCCCGAATGGGAGCATGTTTCGATTATCGCATCGAGCCTGCGCCATGAAGAGCTTCTGGACCCCGAAATTTCGATGGAAGCGATTGTTTGGCGGCTGTTCCATGAAGAGCCGGAGATTCGGGTGCGGCCCGGTGCTGGCCTGTCGCGCGGGTGCCGTTGTTCAATCGAGCATTACGAGACAGTTCTCAAGAAATTTCCTCAGGCGGAGCTGGGCGAGATGCGTGATACAGATGGGATCATCCGGGTTGATTGCGCCTTTTGTTCGCGCAAATTCCCGATCAGCCTGTAACAGTCTGTCGCCGTTAAAGAACGGTTCACCGTATAGTCGCTAATATACTATGAAAGTGCCGCCTATTGGGGTGGATGGAGGCGATGATTAGCAAGCCAAATATCGAAATTTTACTTAAAGCAATTGCGGGTGTCGGCCTCGCGGCTTCGCTTATGTTGCCTGCTGCCGCACAGGCGCCCTCGCTTGCTATGCTTGACCGGCTTGATCGCGGGCAGTGGGAAATCCGGTTTCGCGATAGAGGCGAAAGCCAAAAGGTTTGCGTACGCACAGGCCGCGAACTGATTCAGTTGCGCCATGCTGGGCAGTCATGCTCGCGTGTGGTGGTTGAGGATGCCGCGCAGCAGGTAACCGTCCAATATACGTGCCGTGGCCAAGGGTATGGCCGGACCAACATCCGCCGGGAAACGGCGGGACTGGTTCAAATTCAAGGGCAGGGAATCGCGGGAACGCGTCATTTCGAATTTACCGCAGAGGCGCGCCGTACAGGCAGTTGTCGCTGACCTGCCGGGCATTATTTTCAAACATTGCCGCGCGGATAATTAGCGACTAGCGCGGGGCTATGTCATCGACTTCAAAACCGTCCAGAAAACGAGCTGTTGTCCTGCTTTCGGGCGGCCTCGATTCAATGGTGTCTGCCGCGATCGCGCAGGAGCAAGGCTTTGATTTGTTCGCGCTGACGATTGATTATGGTCAGCGCCACCGGATAGAAATCGAATCGGCAAAGGGCATCGCGGATCATTTTGGTTGCATCCGGCACGTCATTTTACCGCTCGACTTGCGGGCGTTTGGCGGATCGGCGCTAACCGATGATATTGATGTGCCCAAACAAGGTGTCGGGACCGATATCCCGGTAACCTATGTGCCCGCACGCAATCTGGTGTTTCTTTCGCTGACGCTTGCATGGGCCGAAGTGGTGAAGGCGAAAGATATTTTTATCGGTGTGAATGCGCTCGATTATTCAGGCTATCCCGACTGCCGCCCTGAATTTATTGCAAGTTTTGCTGAAACGGCAAGGCTAGGCACGAAATCCGGGGTCGAAGATGGTGCTTTTGAAATCCAAACTCCGCTTCAAGATATGACCAAAGCTGATATAGCGACTGAAGCCAAACGATTGGGCTTGGACACAGGCATGAGCTGGTCCTGTTACGATCCGGCGGCGCAAAGAAGAGCCTGCGGGGTATGCGATAGCTGTCGGTTACGGCAGAAGGGATTTGCCGAAGCAGGCCTAGAGGACGGGATAATATATGCAGGATAAGTCAGGCGTTGCCGCAAATGCGGCTGTGCGCGATGAACAGAAAGTTCCGACATACAGCTGGTATGCGCTGTCCGTTTTGGTCCTGATATATGTCCTGAATTTCATTGACCGCCAGATCCTGTCGATATTGGCCAATGACATCAAAGCCGACCTTGGCGTGGGTGATGATTACCTCGGCTTCCTTTACGGAACAGCTTTTGCGGTTTTCTATTCGTTGTTTGGCATTCCGCTCGGCAAATTGGCTGATAGTTGGAAGCGTGTGCGATTGATGACCATCGGGCTGGCGCTGTGGTCGGCAATGACTGTTATGTCGGGATTTGCGAAAAATGCGACGATGCTGACCGCCGCGCGAATCGGTGTTGGCGTTGGCGAAGCAACAGCAAGCCCTTCGGCCTATTCGCTTATTGCCGATTGGTTTCCCGCACGCCTTCGCGCAACGGCTTTGGCTATCTATTCTTCGGGTCTCTACATTGGTGGGGGCATTTCGCTGTGGATCGGGGCGCTGGTCGTCGAAGCCTGGAATGAAGCATATCCCGGCGGCGGTCCGCTAGGCTTGGCCGGGTGGCAAGCCGCCTTCATGTCGGTGGGTGTTCCGGGACTATTGCTTGCGATTTGGGTTCTAACTTTGCGCGAACCCGTGCGCGGCTCAATCGACGGAATGCCGACCTCGGAAGAGCCGAAACCTTTCAAGGGTTTCTTTGAGGAGCTTCTGCAAGTCATCCCGCCCTTCACATTCGTCGGTGCGGCCATGCGCGGAACCAGGGCACTTTTGGCGAATGTTATGGGGGCAATCGGCTTTGCCGTGGCCGCTTGGGCGCTATCGGCGCTGTTCCCCAGCAACGCGTCAATCTTCGATAGTTTTTCAGACCAATGGCTGTTTCTTGGCGTGGGATATTATGCCGTGTTCAGCTGGGCAATGTCATTGCGATCACGCGATTTACCGACCTTTAAGCTGACGTGGGGATCGCCGGCGTTTCTGGCGGTCATTCTTGGCTACGGCATGGTTGCCTTTATTTCTTACTCCGCGTCTTATTGGGGCGCGCCCTATGCTGAACGCGCTCTAGGCGCTGCCAAGAGCGAGCTGGGCTGGTTCCTTGGTATGCCGTCGGCTTTGGCAGGATTTGCCGGTGTGATCTTGGGCGGGCGCATGGCCGACTTCCTATTGGAACGGCGTGAAAATGGCCGTGTGCTGGTGATATTGTTCGGACTGGTTGCAGCGATCCCGCCGATGATCGTGGCCTATACAACTGACAGTCTGGTCGTTTTCTATTCTGCCAGCTTCATTATGCAAATGTTCTCTGCATCAGCTCTGGGTGCCGCTGCCGCTAGCAGTCAGGCGCTTGTTCTGCCGAGGATGCGCGGCATGGCCACGGCAACCTTTTTCCTGTCGACTACGTTGGTCGGTCTTGGCATCGGACCATTTATGGCAGGATATGTTTCAGCGACGAATGGCGATGATCTGTCCGTTGGGATGTTGAGCACGCTTGTCGCGCTGCCGATTGGGCTTGTCATGCTGGTTGCTGCGCTCAAGCTTGTTCCAGCGGCGGCACGAACGGTTAAGGAGCGGGCAGTCGCTGCAGGGGAAGACATTCCGACCGACGCAGCGGCCACTTAGCGGGCGGGTTGGATCTTCGTAAAAACCCCGCAAGCGACGCGCTTGCCTGCATCACCTGATGGATCGGTTTTGTAATCATCCGGTCCGGCATGAATGACGACAGCTGCACCATCTTCATCGAATAGCCATTCTATGATCTGGGATTGCTGACCCTCTACCGGTACGCTGAGCTCCCCTTTGCCATCGTTGCCGACAGTCAAATTGGGAAGGTCGCCCAAATGGCTGCCCCCAGACGAATCCTTCCCGTGGCTTTTGCCCAGCGGATTCAAATGCCCGCCCGCAGATTTGAATTCCGGAGCATCGCATGCGCCTGTTTGATGGAGATGAAAGCCGTGTTCGCCGCCCTCCAATCCGCTCGCGGCAATTTCGAGACTTACACTGCCATCGGTGGCGAGCAAGCTGGCAACCCCTGCCGGTGCTCCATCAGAAAGAATGAGTTTGGCCGATGCGAGCATTGCGGCTTGTTCGGGCTGCCGGTCTTGGGCGGCCTCATCGGAGGGCTGCGAGCATCCGGCCAATGTCAGAGCCACAAATGCAAGTGGGAATTGGCGTAGTAAAATCATCGGTTACCTCCATGGATTGACTGGAGGTATAAAAAAAGGGGCCGGATTGCTCCAGCCCCTTCTTTAAATTTATCGCGAGTGCGAAATTACATGCCGGCGTTAGGGCCGTATGAAACTTCAACACGACGGTTCTGCAATTCGCGAACACCGTCAGCGGTTGGTACGCGAAGCTGGCTTTCACCAAAGCCTTCGCCTGAAATCCGACCAGCAGGAACGCCCCGACCGGTAAGATAATCAGTGACCGAACCATTACGACGTTCGGAAAGACCGACGTTGTAAGTTTTCGAACCCGATGCGTCAGCGTGACCTGCGAGCATAACCGAAGCCGAACCACAATTCGCATATTGCGAAACTGCATTGTCGAGGACGGTTGCTGCTTCAGGCGTGATGTCCGATTTATCCCATTCGAAGAACACGATATACGGGCCCTTGTTACAAACAGGAGCTGGGACCGGTGCCGGAACAGGCGCAGGTACAGGCGTTGGGACAGGACGTGCTGGGCACGCGGCTGTCACAGGAATAACGCTTCCGTTCCAGCAAGTCTGCGTTGGATCAGGTTCAGGAGCACCACCAAAGTTGTAGGTGAATGTACCCATGATCGAATGCGAACGGAGCGTGCTGTCAAGCGTACGACCAAGTGGATCGACGAGGCCAACATTCTCTGCGTTGAACAAACGATAACGCAGCCCTGCATCCCAGCTATCGCTGATTGGAGCACGAACGCCAGCAAGGAGTTGCCATGCAAGTCCGCTGTCCGAATCGCTAACAACGCCCGGACCGACTGAATTTACGCTGCCTTCGACATCCGTGCGTGCAACACCGATACCGCCGCCAACATAACCTTGAAGTCCGTCATCGGGTCCAAAGTCAAACAGGCCGTTGAGCATGAAGCTGAGAATGTTGATGTCACCCGCAGCTGCGTATGGGCCTGAGGCCACGCCGACGATGCCGGTTGGACCGACGCCGGTTGGAACACCTGCCGAACTTGTGTTGACGCTATCAACGTCTGCTTCGCGATAGCTGGCTTCAGCTTCGAGGCGGAATGCGCCGAAGTCATAACCAACCAGACCACCAAAGTCGTAACCGGTATCGGTATCGACATCGAGATCATCTGTTCCAGAGTTAATATCGAACACGACATCTTCAAAGATCATTGGGCCGCCACCGACCTCAACATACCATTGACCGTCGCGGGCGAGGGCAGGCGAAGCAAGGGCCGTTGAGGCCATCGCCATTCCTATGACGAGTTTCCGCATTATGTAGTTCCCCTTTATTAGCGAAATTGAGCCACCGAGTGACAGTTTTCTAACTTTTCCTCTCTACAGAGGCAAGCAATCAATCGCAACAAACTGTTGCAATAATGCCGCTCTTTGATGTTGCGGCCGAAAAAACCGGTCTGATTTTTACGTTTGCTTACAATCCCAACGTGAATCGGACTTGATGGTTCCCGTGTTTACGCCGGAAATATTCCCGAAATCTTAAGGGCTTCTATAAGGTCCGAGAATGCCGCGCGCAGCTCTGTATCGACTATCCCACCGCCGGTTGTGGCGGTGGGTTCCGCAGCACGCAGCCACGTATCGCGGTACACGAGTATTTGGCGCGTTGCCTTGTCCCAAATTCGCAGCCCTTCTGTAGGTGGGACAAATAGCCAGGTTCCGCCGTAAAATCCGGCGAGCGACCCTTCATTTTGCACCCACGCCCCTGTGGGATTGTTCGACACCAACCACGATTCGCCAGTTGCAGGCGTGACAGGCGGTGTGTTCGTTTCGCCCTCGACCACTGGTTGAAGCAGCAAATCGGTGATCGCATGCGCTTCATTGACGAAAAACTCCTTTTGCGCCTGACCGGCAAAAAGATACGGCAGGGCAAATCGCGGGGTCGTGCCGGTAAAATTAGCAAGTTGGGCCATGTGGAAATTCCTTTGTGTGGTGGCGGTCTGGCAGGTGATTCAGACAATGGTTCATGGGAATCGGACAATAGTTCAGGACACCGAATCGGGGTTTCAAATAGGTGAAGGGACGAATTCCGAAGAATCAGGACAGCGTGGTGATCAGCAGCGTGTCCGACTGTCCGAATTGCCCGATCTGCCGCGCCCAGATATCAGAACCGGAAAACAGGATTCGTTGGCTGGCCGATATTGTGGCGTCCGGTTGAGATACGTTCCAACTAAGTAACGGCGCGCCGGGATCACCGATACCAATGACATAACGTTCAAACTCTTCATGCAGCGGCGTACCGACCCCGTCCGGCCAGCGCCATGCTCCGCGCGCACGGCGGGTCCAGCAAAGCTGCAGGCCGCCATCCGCGCGTTCTGATATGTGGGGGTGGACAGGTGGGAGCGGATTCGTACTTGAGCCTGCGCCAGCAATTGGTGTCGAAACAGGTCCGTCATCTGCAAGCCCAATGGCTGAGATTTCCTGATCAATTCCGGGTCCAATCGTCGCAGGATCTAGCGCGATCAATCTGTCATTGAGTAACACGGCGGAGGTGCCTGCGGCGTGACCGGTACCGGCCATTGCCTCAGTCCCGCCGCGTCCGCGCAATAGGCCCATTAAAAGCCAGCGCGTTTCGGAGATTTGTTCAGCCTGAGAAAATTGGACGATTTCGTTGCCAACAATCATTCGGTTTTGCCCCATCGCAAGGGCTTCTGCCGATGCGGGCGTGAAAGCTGCGCCGGCTGTGAGAACGTCCAATTCCATGACCGATTGTCTTTCTAACATCAGCGCAGGGGATGCGGGCAGTGCGGTCACCAGCTCTCCAATGGTCGATTGCTGCCGCCCGCTTGGGCCAACGGGTTCAAGTATCGCGTTGCTGGAAGAGTATAATGCGGCGCCAGACCAATTCGCACTGTCGGAGCCAACCGCCGCGTAGGCAATCCGCTGATAGGGAGAGCCCACGCCGTCCCATGGCAATTCGAAGGCGCGAATGATCGTCCGTCCATTGATCGAATCCACAGGGGCTGCGTATCCACCGCTGTCGCCAGACGTATCAGCTTGTGAAATTGGCGGGGCGCGGTGCAGTTGAAGTTCTACGCCGTTTTCGCGCCATTCCCAGCTTGAAATAATCCATTGCCCCTCGACACCGGGTGCGCGAACCATGTCACCGGGCCTGATTGAAGTGTCCAGATCTGCAATACGCCAACGCAACAATTCATTGCCCCAATGCGACCGGACTTTCGCCTGTCCGATCAGATGCCGCGCGGCGTCTGCATGAAGCGAAGCGGGAAATTCGAGAATGGAGGAGTTGGATTTTGCCGCGGAACCCAATGCGCGCTGAATGCCGGGCTGATAATCTCTTTCGGTGTCATAATACCGGACAGCATCCGGGTTTCGCGAAAGATCCATCCGCCGTTCAAAACTGTGACCGCCTTCCTGACCGAAATCGCCACTTTCAATTGCCGGAATTGCCGGTGGAAGGATGATCGACGCAGGCTCGTCATTTTCAAGCGCCGCCAGTTCAACGGCATCGCCGTCTGATATTGCTGCAAGGGGGTATAAGGTGCCCAGTGTTTCCAACGTCACGGCAAGCGGGCCGCCCTCATCACTGGCGCCGGCAAGTCGGGTATATTGGATGCTTGAATTAACTCCCGCGCCGATTGGGCCAAGCAAGTCTTGCGCCCGCACATCCGATGCATCTGCAAACAATTCAAATGTAAGGGCCGGAATACGGTTGCCAAAATCGGCAAGCTGTAGGTCTTCGAAAACGACATAGGCACAATTGCGAAATGCGGGACTTGCTCCGTTTTGTGCGGCTTCGATCAATGGGTCGGGCAATTGGTCGCCATGGCCGGTGTAAATTCGCAGCACGCCGCCGGTCTTCAGATCTGCCGCATTTCCGCGCAGCAAATTCCCATCTGCCCATATGCGTCCGACGTCCAATATCGGCCTGCTTGACAGGGCGATGGCAAATGACGTCGAGTAGCTGAAAGTCTTGGTGCTGGGTGCGCCCTTGCCGCCGCCGGATGATTCGCTGGCCTCTTTCAATTCGGTTGCCCAGATTATCGATCCAGCGACACGCATGCGCCCGAAATGGCGCGGAATTGGTGTGCCATAGCTTGATGTTGAAAGGGAAAGGTCTTTGAGCCTTGGCCCCTCCCGTGAACCACCACCAATGATTGCACCGTCCAATTGGCGGCCAGCAAGCGCACCGATGGCACCGCCAACAGGCCCGCCAACAAGCGTGCCCAGCGTACCTAACACTAATGTCGCCATGGCTTAAGGCTCCTTTGATAATCTGAAATGGCGTATGATTGGCCAGCGAAGGGGCCCGGGAATTTGGACCACACGGCGCAGGCCTGCATCGGCGTGGACGAAGGCGCTTGCGCCGCTGGCAATGAGAAAATGGGTCTGTGCCGGACCGGGCCGGACGAGCAGGAGATCGCCGGTCTGAACACCGCCGGTTGCGGGGACAAATCCGGCCTTCCGCGCTGTTTTTGACAATCCGTTGAGCCGTATGTTTCGCAAACCGTAATCTGGCAGATGGGGAATTTCCTTTGAAACAGCCGCCAGACAGACAATGACCAACCCAACACAATCGAGCCCGAACCGGCTGCTGCGCCCGTGCAGCCGAAATGGCGTATCCAGACATTTGATTGCGGCTGCGGCAAAACGCTGCTGCTGGTCGGTCATTGCGGCAGCGGATACCGTGCGAGCAAATCGTTGCCGGGCAGGAATGGTTCGCCCTGAAAGTTAATCGCATTTCCAAACCGGCTTTGGCAGGTAATGAAGGTATGATCGCAGCCCTGCTTCAACCGCACTGCGGTCCCCGCTTGAACATCTGGTGACAGAGGCTGGTCGAGCACGAGGCCATCTTCGGTCAGGTCGACAATCTGCATGCGAATGCCCGCATGCGGCCCGTCGAACCAGCGCAGTTCGCCGAACAGGAATGATACAAGATCAGGAGGCGAATCGAGGGGCGGGGCCGTTACTGCGTTACGTTCCAGATCAATTGCCGTGATCGATGTGGAGAGTGAATATTCCGGTGCAGACAGCGAGCAGCCTGGGCCGCAGAACCGCGCACGGCAAGTCGGGCTGGTTCGTGGAACAAAATCCCGATTCAGAACCGACTTTGCAGAACTTAATTCGGCGGAAAAGCTGCCGCCGTCAGCGGTAATCGTGCCCAGCAAACCATGATACAGCGCAGTGCGTTCCAGCGTCTCCCAATCGACAATTCCGATCTGGACTGCGGCGGCATCAAAGCGGCCAGATGCAAGATCTGCGGAATTGATTGCCGAATGGGTCAGAACGCCTTGGACGTCGGCGCTTTCATCGGACAGTCCCGATGTCAGCCGGATGGCACTGGGCACCATCCCGGGCGCTGCGCGGTGACATATTCCATCAAATGTCAGATCGCGGTCGTGGCTGATAAAGCCCAGCGCCACGCCGTCACGCCGAAAGATACGCCAGAAGGTCACGGCAGCTTCCAATTCCCGGGCAAAAAAGATGCGGCTCATGTCGCTTCCCGAATCTCGACCAACGGAACCGACGGTGCTTCGCCTGCGCTGAAATTGGCGCCTGTAACGTCCAGACGATCTTCAGCGAAACGGACAGGGACGTCGAACAGAAAACCTGCGCGGATTTCGGCATCTTGGGCAGGGGCCGCTGCGAAAGTGATGCGTCCGCCTTCTTCATAAACCCAGTCAGTCGTCTGGGTGCCGCCGACGCTGATGGTCAACGTTTCCAGGCGCACGCGCGTGATCCTGCGTGATTGCGGTTCTGCGCCATCGCCATAGTTTTTGATGAGATCGTACCCTGCCCGGTTTCCATCACCCACGCCAAGCAATTGATCGGTGGATGAAGGTTGTCCGGTCATGCCATTGGAACTGAAATCGAAGGGGTCACTCAACCGAAACCCCTTTGCCGCACCGGGCCGAGCACGAAAAAAGGCGATCAGAGTACCAAGTTCTTGTTCCGAGCGAATTCCAGGTCCGACTTCAAAATTCATCCGCGCATCGGACCACAGCGAATTGCGCCGTTCATGGCCCGATGCGGTTACGATGACATTGGTCGAAAATTCAGGGCTGACCCCGGCGTCGCGGCCCAATGCGAGCGGATAGAGCACGTCGTCAAATGCTTGCAATTCATCCTCCTTGGGTGGGTTGGTTCCATTTGGGGCGAGGCGGGTGTAGCCATCGCGCGAAATCTGCGGCAGTGCCCAGACATATCGCTGGGTAATGCCGCGCTGGGCGGCTTCATCGAGCCCGGCATCGATCAGCGGCCAAAAGCTATCGGCATCATCCGGCGATAAGACAAAGCCCGCCAGATAGTCCTGTTTTTCGATGGGATATCCCAGCCGGTCGCCGAATTGCTGATAGGCTGCGCGCCGGTTTGCATCGGCATCGGCGGTGAGCCAGTCATAATCTTCCAACTGTAGCCTGTCGAAGGCCGGATAGGCCCAGCCGAGCGGGACATTTGCCCGTTTCAGCTCTGGCATTTCGGGGTCGAGAATCGTTGGCGTGAATGCCAGCAGAAGTATCTCTGCCGTTCCCGATGCGGCGGACCGGACCGCGTCGGCCAGATCAACCGTGGACTGCGCCAGCACTGCACCTGCCAGATCCAGAAGATCAGTCTGTTCAGCCGAAAGCGGATCGCGCATCGATTCGATCATCGGCGGATCGCCGCCAAAGGACTGTATCGCGGCGGCATCATACAGGCACGGCTTGCCATCGCCGGTCACCCACCACCATGGCTCTCCGATTTGGAACAGAACCGGCAGGCCGTGTTCTTCCAGCAGCGAAACAAAATTGATTGCAGCTGATTGGAGCCAGTTCATCGCATCAATGTTTGCAGGGGAAAGCAGGGCGGACGGCGGAACCCAGCCTGTCCGCCCCGCCTCGCCGTTGAAAGCGCGTTGTTGCCAATCGTCAGGGCAATGTTCGGCAAACATTTCGTAGGATAGCGACACCACCGGTGTCAGATCGAAGAGGCTGCATTCGCGGAAGAAGTGTTTGTGCCACATATCCGCGGGATCGCACAAAGACCCATCGGTTTTTGCCAGCAATTGTTCGCCAACTGCCTCCAGCGCGAAAAAGTGGCTCATGCCGACATAGTGCAAGATGCGCCCGCGATAACCCAGCGCGCGAGCGACCTAACCAGCCGCTGCGGCGTCTGGTTATAGGCATCGTCATATGCGGTAGCGACCTGTTCACCATGGGGCGGTAGAACAATATCGCCAATTTCAAGCAGTGGCCGGTCGCCGGTGCATGAAATGCTCTTGATCGTGATCGTGCCGATTTGCGGCGCCGCCAATGGAGAATTGCTGCCGGGTTCAAATCCCGGTGGGACCAGCGATATAAACATACGGTCAATGTCATGCGGGTTTATCGGCTCTCCCGGCAGGCCATATCCGCTTTCTAACTGCGAGAACGGCAAAGTAATGGCTGCGTTTTCGGGCGATCCGGCTGCGTAATTCCACAGACGAACATACCAGGTGCGCGGCAGCCCATCTGCATCACGCCCCTCAATTGTCAGTGTGGGACCATGCGGTTGATCCAGCGGAATTACGCCTTCGGAAATCCAGTCGAAACTAAGCGTGGTGCGTGAATAGTCCCGGTCAGTTGCGTATGCGAGCAGCGGATGATCGAGTGTGTCTTCGCTGTCCCAGATCAGGCCGCACAATTCGCCCTTGTGATGAAATTCGCAGCGGATTTTCAGATAACCTTTTGAATTGACGATCGCCGCCGCCATCATCGGGCGCGGGAAATCGACGGTCCAAAACCGCGGATCGAAGCGCTGGATATAGTCGCTTTCCTGACCGTGCCGCTTTCGCGCCAACCAATGTGCCATGGTCTATCCTCCTTAGGCTTGCGTGATGGCGCGGCGCACAGCGCTGGCGACTTGGCGGCCAGATCGCTGCAAGCTGGCGGGTGCAGACGAACCGCGCGGATGGTTCAATTGGATCGCGACGCGCACATCGCGCGGCTGGTTGCTTCCGGCCGGGCCGGCTTCCACGCGGCCCGCGCTGGTGGGCACAAAAATTTCCGGACCACGCTCGCCGACCATATAACCGCGACCTGGCGAAACAGGTCCGCCTGTCGCACGGCCGGGCAGACCGAAAAGTGAACCGACAAGCCCGCCAAACAACCCTCCCAATCCGCCAGACGGGCTGCTCGCTCCACCGAAAATCTGATCAAGGCCAAGCTGCAATGCCTGCGATGCGATTTGGTCAAGCGTGCGGTTGGCAACGCGCTGCAAATCTTCAAAGCCCAAGCTGCCCTTGCGGATCGCGTTCAACAGTCCGCGCTCAAGAATATTGCCCGCCTTGCCAAACCCGTCGATCAGCGTTCTGTCCACACTTGATCGCATCTCGGCAATATCGGCAGCAAAGCCGCTCGTGCTTGCCCGTACATCAATCAGCAATTCGTCAATCCGGTCATCCATTGCCTTCACGCTCCAGAAGTTGGTTCAAATGGTCTCGGGAAAGGCTTTCGCCGGTGTTTTGCGGGCTGGCCGCAGCCAGTGCCAGATCAGCGGGGGTGGCCTGCCAGAAGTCTGCGGGACGCCAGCCCAGCGCCTGTGCCGAAAAACTGGCGAGGCGCTGTGCGGCAGAGCCGAAAGTGCCCGTCATCCCGTGCCCTTTAGTATTTGCCCGAGTATGGCGCGCAGCGGTTTGGCGCATCCTGCAAGGCCCATTGCGATTACGGCTTCACCCAGATGGTCACGCGTCAGATCGCGGCGATTTTCCAGACAATGCCAGAACAATGCGGCGACTTCCGCCAGCTTTAGCTGCCCATCGCCCGCCCGTTCGACCAACGCGAACAGCGGGCCTAGCTCCTCCTCCGCTGTAACCAGCGCAGTGAAGGTCGGGCGCAGTTTGTGATCGAGTCCGCCGATAGAAATCAAGGCTTCACCGCGCATTGCATTGGCGGTCATGCCGGTAGCACCGCGCCAGAGCTTTCAAGCTGCATCGTATAGTTGCGTTCACCGTTAAAATCACCGGCATAGTCCAGCCGCTGGACAAGGAATCTGCCGCGCAGTTTCTCTCCATCTTCAAAGGACAATTCGTAATCATCGATGGTCCCGGCAAGCGCATGAGCGCGGATCGAGGCTTCGGCATTGCTGCCCAGGAATATTCCCGCTGCGCTGACCGAAACCGAGCGCGTTCCTGCGCCCGAAAGCAGATCGCGCCAACCGCCCGATTCCTTATGCGTTACGACCACCGTATCGCCATTAATTGAAAGCTGTGTGGTGCGAAGACCGGCCACTGTTTCATAGGCAGGCGGCTGCGCCCCATCACCAATCTTAAGAAGGAAGGCAGAACCTTTTTGTGCTGTCATCAGGATTACTCCGTTGGGGTTTCGAGAATGCGAAAACGATATTCGAGCAGGATTGAACGCAAGTTGCGGGCACGGCGTTCAGCGCGGGCACGCAGGAATCGGATGGTGATCAATTCGAAGCCGCTTTGTTCGCGCGGCATGGCATTGACGCGCTTTTCGGTGGCAGAAACCAACGCCGCGTCGGCGCTGCCATCGTCTCCGCGTGTTTGAAGTTCGACCGCGATCCGAATCTCGCGGCCCATCCGTTCTTTGGTGCTCCAATCAGCCGAAGCGCTGGTGGCAATGCCAAGCCAGGGCGGGCTGGCGCGAACAGGGCTTTCATCGTCAATTGCGTTGAGTTGGGCCGCGAGCAATGGGTCTGCGCGCAGCCAATCCAGCAATGCGCCGCGTAGTTGCGTTTCCATCTATCCTCGCTCCACAAATAGGGGCCACAGCAATCGCGCATTGCGCCAACGGCCGCTGTCGCGGTGCGCGCTGCGTATGGTGTTTTCCGCATGGGTTGTTGCCAGCTGGCCGGCCTTGGCGGTCAGGCGGCGGGACAATCCCGACGCAATCCGCGCGCCAATCAAATTGGTTCCAATCATATTAAACGCATCCTGCGCCATGGCCGCCACAATGCCGTGACCGCTGCGGGCGGCGATGAGGCCTGCCCGTTATCCCTTTCGCGAAATTGCTGCGCGGCAAGGCGAATGATCCCGTGGCTCAACGCCTTGGGTAATGCAGCCCAATCGGGTGCAATCCCCGCATCGAAACGAACAGCAACCCGGCCCGCTGACCCCTGTTTCAAGATATGAAAACGGCCCGTGCCATCGGCATCAAGATCAATTTCAAAAGCGTGGGGAGCAAGGACGAAGCTTGATCCTTCGGCTGGAATACCCTCGACCTGAGTGATGGCGTCTACCGGCCTCGTGATTAGGCATTGCCAGTCGCACGAAATTGGATGAATTTCCTCGCACGCGGTGAAAAGCGGCAGCGACCCTGTGAAAGCCTCACACATTTCAGCGCTGGATTTCAGCAGGCCGAGCAGCACTTCATCGTCATGGGTCGTGGTTATGGCGAGCCATTGTTTCAGCTCGTTAAGGGCGGCCCCGCCAAAGTCGGCGGGAGTGATGATAACCCGTTTCATGGGAATGGTTCCTTTGTTTTCCGCGCCATCAAGGTGGTTTTGGAATTTGGCCGCGGCGGCCGGACGGCTGGCGCCCGTCGATTGATGGCCCCAAATCAAACACTCAAATCAACAAATGCACCCGCGCCGCTCGCGGCGGGGGAGGCGCGCAGGGCAGCGCGGGTGCTGAATCGGCGGGGGGGAGAAGGGGGAGCTCGGCCCCGCCGGAACAGTTTACTCTTCGATCTTGAGGAGCTTGATCGCTGCGCTGTCGAGCACCTGTCCGCCAACGCGTTTGCTGGCGTAGAAATGCACGAACGGCTTGTTGGTGAACGGATCACGCAGGATCTGCGTCGCGCTGCGTTCGGCAATCAGATAGCCATGGCGGAAATTACCGAAAGCAATCGGGAAAGTGCCGCTTGCGACATCGGGCATGTCCTCTGCCTCGACCACCGGATAGCCCAGCAAACGGTCAGGCTGACCATCAACCAGACCCGGTTGCCATAAGAATGCGCCATCGGTTGTTTTCAGCTTACGGACTTCGGCCAGCGTGGCAGAATTCATCACAAAGCTTGCGCCCTGCCTATGGCCTGACTTCATTGTGTGGACGAGGTCGATCAACTGCATTTCGGGCGCAGAGCCAAAGCCGTTTGCATCACCGGATCCGATATATTGCAGCGAACCGAAGGCACGCAGGTGGTCATCCGCCACAGAGACAGGCGCCGACAGGAAACCTTCGGGCTGGTCGGCGCCGCTGCCGCCAACAAATGCAGCCCCTTCAGCGCGGGCAAACTCCATGGCAATCTCGCTTGCCAGCCAGCTTTCCAGATCGAAACCGGCATCGTCGAGCATCGCCTGACTTGCAGCAGGGTTGGCATATAGTTCGCCCGTTGGCGGGGAGATTTCAGCAAATTGCGGCGTGTCAGTTTCGGGGCGGGCGGCAGTTTCGCTGACCCAGCCACTGGCGGTGCCGCCGGTGGAAACCAGTTTGCGGTAACCCGCGCTGCCGGTTTGGACGACTTGCGAGATTGCCCGGATCGGGCTGATTTCGGTCAATTCGCGGGCGATCATTGCATCAATCTCGCGCGGGACAGCATATCCGCCATCGGATGGTGCTTGACCGTTGATCGATTTGATTTCGGTCTCGCGGCCCCGGCGCAGATAGCCATCGACGAAGCCTTTGACTTCCGGGCTTTCCGCCGCGCCGGAGATTGCGGGGCGAGAAGCCGCCTTTGAGACTTTGTCGAGCCGGGCTTTCACGTCATCGACATCGGAACGCAATTCGGTGACATCGGCCTCGGTCTTGTCCTGGCGCGCAACGATATCGAAGCTGGCATCTAGCTGGTCGGTGTCGGCGTTGGCGGCTTGGGGGGCGGTATTTTCCATAGGGGTATTCACCTTTCTTGGGGGGGAGTTTTCGTGGGCACAAAAAAGCCGCTCGAAAGCGGCGGGTTTGGTTGGTTGTTCGGCGGCATCAGGCGATCAGATGAACCCGCGCGCCATATTGCAATGGGTGGGTGACCAGGCTGATTTCGAACAGGTCGATTTCCTGAAGTTCGCGGCCTTTGCTTTGTTTGCAGTAGCGCCGCGCGCGGTAGCCGAAGCTGAGGCCGTCGACCTTGCGATTGGTCAGCAGTGCAGCGGCCCGGCCTTCGGGACTATCGATCTGGGCAATGACGCGCAGACCGCGATTATCCTCTTCCGCCCGTTCGATCCATCCGATCCGTTGGTCCGGCCGATGCTGCCAGAACAAGGGAAGCGGGTCTTGGCGCGTGGCAAGCGATCGGGCGAAGGCCCCTGCAACAACCGTGTCTTGCGCCGCATCAGCCTTGCCGAACAGCGCCGCATATCCGGCAAAGCGCATCAACGCAGCATCTCCGGCACACCGATCCGCACGGCTATGCCAATCAGCAGCAGGGCGAAAATACCGCGCACAATCCATTGGATCACCGCCTTGGACGCGGTTGCCTTTGCATCGCGCCAAGCGCGGAGCAATTCGCGCAATTCATCGATATCATCTTGCGCTTTGGTGTCGTTCAGGCCGAGCCGTTTCATCGCACGGTCTGCGCCCATTTCGCTTGCTTCTTCGACAATTGCGCGCAAAGTTACCAACTCGCCGCCCTCGGTAGCGGCCTGAGAAATCAGTCCGGCGAGCATGTCTTGATGATTCATTGCATATCTCCTTTTGGTTCAAGGCCCAGCATCTGGCGCTTTTCCGCAATGCTGAGAAAATCGGCCGCGCTCACTTGCGACCACAACCGCTCACGGTCTTGCGACAGGGCGGGTACTTGATCGAGATCGACCGACAGCGAAGAATCGCCGAACCAGTCCGAAAGACCCTGCCGCAGCCCGCCCAGAATTTTGTCTGAAAGCGGCAGCAACGTCAGCCGCCACAATGCGCGGTTTGCCTCGCGGTAATTGGCGTAAGTGTTGTCACCAGGCAGGCCGAGCAGCATTGGTGGCACGCCGAATGCCAGCGCAATGTCGCGGGCAGCGGCGGCTTTTAGCGTGGCGAAATCCATATCGGCGGGGCTCATCGACATGGCTTTCCAGTCCAGCCCGCCTTCCAGCAGCATCGGACGGCCTGCATTGGCTTGACCGGCATAGGCCCCCGCGAGTTCGGATTTGAGCCGGTCAAACTGTTCGGTGGTAAGCCCGCCAGAATCGCCTGTTTCATAAACCAGCGCGCCAGATGGCCGCGCCGCATTTTCCAGCAGAGAACGGTTCCATTCGCTGGCCGCATTATGCACCGAGACGGCTTGTTCCGCCGCGGCGAGACTGCCCGCGCCATAATGGTCATCGCCCGGATGCAGGCTTTTGAGATGGATGATGTTGGGCCAACCCGCGTCATCCTCCAACGGGATCGTCAGCGTGCGGTCCGCCAGCCGATATGCAAATGCTGCGGGCCAGCCATCATCGCTTGGAACAATCGAAACACGTTCGGGCCGCAGGGCGAACAGTTCAACTGGCTTGCCTGCGCCGTCCTTCATAATCTGCACAAAAGCGTTGCCATGCAGCAGAATATGCATCGCCAGAGTTTCAATCAGCGATTGTCCCGCGCTGGTGGTCCCGACCAATGCGGATAGCGAACTATCGCTGCTGGCAATTGGCGCGCTGCCCACTCCTTCTGCAACAATCCGGACTGCGCGCTGAGCAACAGGGTTTTCGACAAAGCTGCGCCTGATCGCATTGCCGTAATCAAAGGGCGCGCGGGGGCTGCCCCCGTCAAAGGCGGCGGCCCAGGGAGAGGTAAATCCGCGTGCAATAGGCACACGGCTGCCGCCCCCGCCCTTAAAGGCGGAAGCGAGTGTGGTGAGGAAAGACATCAATTTCCTTTCGAAAGAATGGGGGGAATCAAAAACTCAAGATCCTTGGGCGCTTCACGCGTCCCAGCATCAATTCGGTAAGCGCCCAAACCAGCGCATCGGCGCGGTCGGGGCTTGCGCCGGGGCCTTCGTAAGCACCGCCCGCCATCAGCCCGCACATCTCATCCTCTAGCACCGGGAATGGGCCGCAATGTTTGACCCGGCCGGCCTCATAAAGGGCAGCGACCGGTTCGGCGCGGGCCACTTTGCCGCGGCTGGCATGAACCAGTTTCAGCGGCAAGGTGATGTCGGCTGCGCGCAACACGCTGGCGACCATCGCGCCGCCTTGATTGGCTTCGGCCACCACGCGGTCGGCCCGCCATTCCGCCGCCGCATTGGCGACGGCGCGTGCCCAGCGTTCGGGCGAGGGTTTCTCCACCGAACAATCAGCCAGCACGTTTGCGATATTGTCGGCCCCCAACGCTGCCACAACAATCCCGCAGGCATCGCCATTGGATGATGCTGGCGGATCGACGGCAACCACTATGCGGGCGTATTCGGTTTGGGCTGTATCCTCACGGCGTTGAACCCTGCAACGCTCCAGCAATGCGCGGTTCCACAAAGCGCCTTCAATCTCTTCGATCAATTCGCCGCCCAGTTCCTGCCGGGCGAGCAGCGATTGCCCATATTCACGTTCCATCGCAATGAGGAAAGCGGGCGGTAGATTGGCGGCATTGGCATCGGTTGCGCCGCCGGTAACAACCGTGTCTTCACCATCAACAATCCGCCGCATCAGCGCAGTGCTGCGCGGCGTGGTCGTGGCAACGATCCGTTGATCCGGCCCGAGCCTGAGGCCGAGCGTCAAATTGTCCCAGCATTTCTCTGCACGGCGGTGCGAGGATGGCCATTTGCCGATTTCGTCACACCATGCGTGGCTGTGCTGCGGCCCGCGCAAACTTTCCGGTTCGGCTGCCGAATAGAGAAACGCCTGCGCGCCCCCCGGCCAGCGCAGCCGGTGGAGCGATGGTTCGAAATTCGGGCGGCGATCCGGCGGCGCACAAGCGATCAATCCGCTTTCACCTTCCACCATCACACTTCGCACCTCGCCCAATGACGCGCCGACCAAAGCGATCCGTGCGCGGGCGTCACTTTCAGCTATCCCGCGCACCCATTCTGCACCGGCGCGCGTTTTGCCAAATCCGCGCCCACCCATGACCAGCCATGTGCGCCAATTGCCCGCTGGCGGGGTTTGACCCGCATGGGCGAAATTGTTGAAGTCATACGGAAATTCGCGCCGTTCTTCCTGCGTCAGGCCCTTGGCGAATATGTCCTTGTGTTCAGCCGATGCTGAATCAAACAGCTGCCTGCGTGTCTCGCTTTCGTTCATCGCGTTGGAGCCTATTTCTTTGGCACTCATTTCGCTTCACGCGCCTTTTGGGCGGCAACTTGTTGGCGCAGCGCATCAACCTTGTGTGTGATCGACGCGCGGATTTCGGCTGCGCTGACATGGGCGCGCACCGCTGTTTCCCTTGCCGCACTGTCCTTATGCGCGGAAAGCAGGCGCAGAGCATTGGCAACATCAATTTTCTGTTCGGGCTTGGGATCGCGCAGATAGCCGAGCACTTCCATCTCGAGGTTCATATATCCTTCGAACAGGGCGGCCTGCCATTGGGCGACGAATTCGCTGCTGTCGCGGCGGGTTTTGTAAACCTCGTTCACCGTGACATCCGCCCGCTTGGCCGAAGCGGTCACATTCGAGGTTTCTGCAAGTGTTTCGAGGAAAACGCGCTTCCAATGTGTCGGTGCGGGTGCGCGTTTTGCGCTGTCATCGACTTGCATCAATCGTGCGCATTCCAGCGCAAATCCCTTGTTACGATCACGCAAACCATAAACCGCACCGGTTGTGATTCCGGCAATGTGGGCGGACCGCTTGATAATTTTTGATTTGGCCAAGGCGTCAAGAAATGCCGCCTCCCAAGAAAGGCGCGGCATATAATGTGCGTTCATGATTGTGGATCCCGTCCTCTTACGCAGACCCAAACGCAAACGGGCGACGCTGCTATTGCAGGGCCGCCCGTTTCGAATCGGTCTATCGCGATGTTCCATTTATCTAGGCGATTGTGTCTTTTACAAACCCGTGGAGAAAAGCGGCAGAAATGCGTGGGTTAGCCTAACCGGATTGGCTACCTATTCACCGGCCAAAATGTACCGACTGCCACGGCCTATGATTGCTGCTACGAGGGCAAGGAAGATCGCGCCGAGCGCAGCATCCGAAAACCTGTTATAATTTCGCTCTGCAAACAAAAGAAGATTGATAAATGCATAGACCGTGAGCGGTGCTGCCAATCCGTATCCTAACCAATGAAGGAAACGACCAGCACGCGCAGCTGCATTAGGTTCTGGCTTTGACTCTGGCCAGAACCACTTAGGCATCTGGCTTCTCCGGCTTTTCAGAAGTCTTCACCAGTTTGCCCAGCTTATCAGCAAAGCGCTTTTCGTCGTCATCGCATTCGAGTTCGCGCGCAGCTTCCTTGAACTTGTCGAGTTGGGGGTTTGTTTGCTTCTTCATTAGTCTCCTATAGCCCCAAATGCATTCAGCCGACAAGAAGCTGCAATTTCGGTCCAAAGGGGGGCACACCAAAATTTGCCATCCTGTAGCTTTGTTCCGGTTTGTTCTTCGGTTTTCCCCCAAGCCCTTGTAGGGGGTATTGCACTCCTGTGCGACTCGCCCTATGTGCATATCACACGGAGTCAAAGATATGCACGTTCGAGAAATTCTAAGTAAGCGCCACGATGAACTAAAGGCTAGCATCTCTGCTGTTGAGGCGGAGATCAAGGACATTGAGGCTGCGCTGAAGGCAATGGGGCCTGCCGCCTCTCCGAGCGTGGAGGGGTCTAATACTGCGAACCGTTTCCAAATCCGTCACTCGATGCCGGTGAATGACGCAATCATTCTGGCAATAGAGGCGGGGCGCAAGACGCCTGTGTCCATTTTGGACTACTTGAAGGAAGAGTTGGAAATCAACACCACGATCAATTCAGTGCGCTCTCGCGTCTCTCCACTAAAGGCTGATGGTAAGATCGCGCACGATGGCCACGGATGGGTTCCAATTAAAAAGAATGGGTCAGGATCGCTGATATGATCCATTTTCAACTATTCCAGAATCGCGAAAGCCACGAACGCTGTGATTGTCGAGATCACGTTCGTGGCCTTCATACCAGTCCGCCTAACCAGCGGACGAACCCCAGTGAGGCCCGTGCACCCGTGGTCGGGGGGTGGTCCATGAGGTAGGTTCCTCACGGTATTTGAGTCTAGGTAGGTTGGTCCCTGCCTAGACTTAAGCCAACTCGCACAAAAATTGATAATCGTCAAGTTGCAGGCGCTGGAATCGGGGGATTCGAGCCGTCCTGTTGCGCCTGTTTTTGATGTGTTTGCGAACCTTCCAAGAATGGCGGTTGCCCTGTGTATACCAGCGACAGCCTTTGCGCTTCCCTTTGGACTTAATGGCTTGCTTTTGTCCCGTCAGGCCTAGCGTAAGTGAGGCGCTTGCCGACGATACCCTTCACCGCGTTCACAGCCCGCGCACGATCATCAAAGCCGTTGGCGGTGCGCGTATTATAGCGAAACTCGAACTCGGCCAGATAGCGGTGCAAGTGATGCTCCGAACAATGCTGATAAACGCCGCGCATACCGCGCTTGAAGATCGAGAACGCGCCTTCCACCGTGTTGGTGTGGATAGTGCGGTCTTTCAGATCGACGTAGTTGCCTGTCGCGTGAATGGTCGTGCCATGCTCTGCAAAGCGGCGACCGATCTTGCGGTACATTTTGGCCTCGTCGGTCATTAGGCGCGCTTCACGGCTGATATTGTCGAGAACGATAGGGTGAATGTCAGCGGCGGTAGAGTTGGCAACGTGGAACCACTTGCTCTGGCCGCTTTCACGGTCAACCAGTGCGACAACAGCGCGCTTGTGAGCCGTACCGCGACGGGTAGGAACGCCAGCCTTGAAGCCGATGTAGGTTTCATCAACTTCAACCGCGCCGCCTTCATTGCCAAAGGGCTGCGCCAGATCACCGGAACGCATGGCTTCACGAATACGGTGCGCAAGGAACCAAGCCGACTTGTACTGAATTTCCAGAACGCGGTGCAATTGGTGGGCGCTAATGCCCTTCTTGCTGGAAACGATAAGGTGAACGGCCTGTAGCATTTTGGTAAGTGGCAGACGGGCGTGTTCAAATACGGTGCCAACCTTGACGGTGAACTGCTTGCGGCACTCGCCACACTTCTTGAGGCCGAAACGCTCTTTGCCTTCTGGATGCTTCTTGGAAGGCTTGGTGCGAACGCCAGACAGATCATACACGCGGCCATCGACTGCACCGCACTTGGGGCAGACTACTCCGTTAGCCCAAACGATGCTTTCAAGGTATTCAAACGCCTTGGCTTCGTCGTGAAAATGGGGGCTGGATAGTACAGACATTCTTTATTGCTCCTTACCCCTATGGTTATAGGGAAAAGGGCTGGGTTTGTAAAGTACATAATCGCCTTTATCTAACCAAAGAGTGTCACGATGTCAATATAAAAGTGCCAAAAAGGTTAGAAAATCTCGCTCGGACCATGCCATTTGGGCACGCGTGTGCGGCGCTGTGCCAGCAATTTTGCGGCGGCGCCTAAAACCATTCGCCGCAACACTGGCTCCGATTGCCTCGGCAATGTTGGAAAGGCGGGAACCTTTCAATTGTCAGGCGGATTGTTGTGTGCAGTTGGTATTTCCGTAAGGCCCATCAGAGTATGCGGTGCCGACAGATAGAGATTGAAGGAACGAAACTATGCTTATCATGACCAGAAAACCCGCGGCATTTGCTGCGGCTGTGATGCTCGCGCTGCCGACGTCGGGTATGTTGTCGGCGCAAGAATTGGGCCCGGCCCGGAGTGATAGCGCGATCACCGTATATGGCTCGCCGCCGGACGACCTTTCTGAATTGGCCGAAGGCCCGACAGTCGAAGGGTTTATTGCCGCGCAAAATGGTGAACGAATCCGGGTTTCCAACGCGGACGGAACCAGCACAGTGATACGCATTGCCGATGCAACCGATATCAGGGCGAAAAGCGGTTTCCTTGGTCTTGGCCGCACCCCGCTTACAGCGCAATCGCTGCTTAACGGCCTGCCGGTCACGGTAGAGACTGTGCAATGGGGTGACGGGTTGTTGGCAAGCCGGGTTCGGTTGAACAATGATGATCTTGAAACAGCGGCCATGATCCGCAGCGGCACGGCCCAGGGCTTTGCCGAGCAGACCGCCGCAACCGATGCGTTACGCAGCCGCGTCGGCGATATTGACCAATACAATATCAAGGGCACAACCAATGTGTATTTCGATACAGGGAAATGGGCGCTGTCAGCCGACGACAAGAGTGGGCTTTGCGCTGCGGCGGCACAGGCCAAGGCGGTGGACAATGCCCTATTGCTGGTGGTCGGCTATACAGATTCTGTCGGAAGTCAGGAATTCAATCAGCAACTTAGCGAGAAGCGGGCTGGCCGCGTTGTAAATTACCTTCAGCAAGAATGCGGCTGGGCACCGTACCGTATGCTTACCCCCACCGGTATGGCCGAGGCTGATCCGCTGGCAGACAATGAAACAGAAATGGGTAAGGCACAAAACCGCCGCGTTGCGGTCAACATCATGGTCAGCAAGGCTGTCGACGATATGTAGCGTGAAATGCGGGGCCGCAATGGGCCGATAGGAAAACCATTTGCGGCCCCGTACACCCTAGCCTAGAGCGCGCCAATCATGATGAAAATGCTTCGCGGACTCTACAATTGGACAATGGAAAAGGCGACCCATCCGCATGCGGTGTGGTGGTTGGCGTTGTTCTGCTTTGTCGAGGCAAGCTTCTTTCCAATCCCTCCGCATCCCTTGCTCGGATTGATGTGTCTTGCAGCGCCCAATAAGGCGATCCGATATGCACTTGTCGCCACCGCCGCATCGGTGGCTGGCGGATTTTTGGGCTATGCGATTGGCTGGGGGCTGTATGACAGCGTCGGGGCAGATTTGCTGGCATGGCTTGGGCTGACGGACAGTTTTCCCGTTGCCGCATGCTATTTGCGTGAAACAGGATTCTGGATTTTTGTCGCCAAAGGCGCAACGCCAATACCGTTCAAATTGCTCACGATTACGGCAGGGTTTATTGGCATGAACCTGCTGACATTCTTTGCAGCAAGTGTGATCAGCCGCGCGATCAGCTTTATGATTGTCGGCATTCTGTTCCGCGTATTTGGTGCACCGATCAAGCGGTTCATTGACAAATATCTTGGTCTTGTGACGGCAGGTTTCATCGTTCTGGTCGTTGGCGGAGTGCTGGCTGTGACAATGATTGGCGGCGGTGACGAAGATATTCAGGACACATGCGCAAGCGCGACAATGGCGGATATGGGCTAATGCCTAACCGCCAAGCGATGCTTGGTTGAGAATTTCCAGATCAAGTAATTCCATCCGGCCATAATGGCGCCGAACTGCCCCTGCGGCCTCCAGTTTTTTCAGCGCCTTGTTGACCGTTGCGCGGGTGAGGCCTGTCAGTTCGGCCAGCTCCTGCTGACCGAGCGAGATCACGGCCCCGGCTGGCAATTGTCCGCCCAAATTGGCGAGCGTTGCGGCAATACGCGCATGACCCGATCCCGCGCCAAGGCCGGCCACAAGGTTGAGCGTTTCCTGCAATTGGGCCGACAACGCCCCCACCAGCCGTCTGAGAATGACCGGATTGTCCGAAACCGCTCGCTCAAACCGCCGTGCATCGATCCAGTGCGCGGCCACTTCTCCTTCGGCAACTGCATCAACGGCTCTGGGTGAATTGGCAAAAACCGCCAGCTCCCCATAGGAATCCCCCTTGCCGAGCAGGACGATGACCCGGAAGTCACCATCCAGCCTGAACTGGCCGATTTTGACCGACCCTTCCTCGATCACCCAAAACCCTTTTGGGCCGTCGCCGCGTTGTTGGATAATCTGCCCCGTGAGAAAAATCCGCAAAGGCGCATCCTTCAGCAATTCTGCGCGAGTTGGCGCGTCCAATTGCCCGAACAATGTCGGCGCCACAACCGAACGCAAGGAACTGGTATGCTGAAAATGTAAACTATTTGACATTCTTTTCGTTGGCTACCGCCTAATGATCAACGGGACAAGAGGATCCCGACATGCCCGCATCGACCATCGCCGTACTCGCCGTATTTTTCGGTTTCGCTTTTCTGGAGCTGTGGCGAACAAATCTGTTCGGCAAAAGCGAACAGACACGCGATGACGGAATCGTCGAGGTGGTAAGCACTGTTATGCTGCTTGCGGTTACTCAGCCGGCAATCATTTTTACCTCAGCCTGGCTGCTCGGCCAGTTTGCACCCGGACTGGAAGGTGCGCTGAAAGACATCAATATCTTTGCTGCAATTGCGTTGTTGCTGGTTGGCGATGATATGACACAATATTGGTGGCACCGCGCCAGCCACACTTTCCCGTGGTTGTATAATTTGCACCGCGCCCATCATAATGCGCGATATATGTCGGTCCGGCTCGTTTATCGGAACAACATTATTTATTATGCGATGATGCCGGGCCTGTGGATCGGCGGCGCACTGCTCTATATGGGCCTCGGCTGGATTTATGCCGGATATCTGATTATCAAAATGGCCGTCATTATCGGCGCGCATAGCGACGTCGCTTGGGACAGGCAGCTCTACAAGATTAAGGCGCTGTCTCCGATCATGTGGGTGGTTGAACGGACCATCTCTACGCCCTCTACCCATCACGCGCATCATGGCCGCCATGCCGAAGATCCTGGCACAAATTATAAGGGCAATTACGGCAATTTGCTGTTCTTTTGGGACGTGCTGTTCGGCACGGCCAAGATCACGCGCCTTTATCCAAAGAGCTATGGCGTGGAGAACTTGCCCAAAGCCACACTTGGACAGCAGCTAGCTTGGCCTCTGTTCAAGCAGGGCACTGTGATGGAAGCCGTAGAAAACGTCGAAAATTCGGGCGCATCCGCCGCGACGGCAAACTAACATCAGATGGAGAGGGGGTGGCCGAAAGAGCCGCCCGCTTTTGAGGGGACGACCGGGGTCAGCTGATCCCGGTCGTTTTGCTGGAACGGTATCGATTGCTTAAGATTGCGCCTGCTCGTTGCCCTCTGCAGTCGAAAGCGATTGGCAGGATCGCCGATCACCAAATTACCGGTATCTGCCTGTGCGGCGGCAATTCTTTCGCGAACATCCGCTACGGAATCCTTCAATGCCGTGCTGGGGATCTTCTGACGCCAGTCATAAAGCAAACGCCCCTAGAACTAGGAAATAATTCGGGTGGCCTTACCCGCCCGTTCAAACATCCCCAGAATTGTTCCCACTTCCTCGTCGCTATGTTCTGCGCAGAGCGAACAGCGTAGCAAGGTCATATTCGCAGGCGTTGCCGGCGGCCGTGCCAGATTGACGTAAAGACCTTCTTTCAGCAGCGCTTCCCACATTGCTGCGCCGCGTTCCAGATCGGGCATAATTACCGCAACGATGGCGCTTTGGCAGGTTTCGGTGCCCAGCTGAAACCCGAGATCGGTCAGACCCTTGTGCAATCGTTTGGAGTTTTCCCACAAATGGCCGCGTTTGTTGCTCGCATGCTGCAATTTGCGGATGCTGGTGGCAGCGGTGGCAACGACACTTGGCGGAAGCGATGCGGTGAACACATAGGGGCGGCATACCAGCCTTAGAATTTCAAACTTCGGATGGTTGGAAACGCAAAATCCGCCGACTGTGCCGACGCTTTTTGAAAATGTCCCGATGATGAAATCAACATCATCCAGCACCCCGGCATCTTCGACCACACCGCGGCCATGTTCGCCGATGAAGCCCATGGAATGCGCTTCGTCAACCAGCACCATCGCGCCATGCTTTTTGGCGACAGCGACCATTTCCTTCAGCGGAGCGAGATCGCCAAGCATCGAATAGACGCCTTCCAGAATAACCAGCTTGCCCGCACCTTCGGGTACGCGGCGCAGGCGTTTCTCCATCGCTTCGATATCATTATGCTTGAATGGCACGACTTCGGCATTGCCCATCGCACAGCCATCCCAGATGCTGGCATGCGAATCGATATCCAGAATGATGTAATCGCCCTTTCCGGCGATTGTTGCGATGATCCCCAGATTGGCGAGATAGCCGGTTGAGAACACCATCGCGTGTTCCATATCGTAAAATTCGCGGAGCGCGTCTTCGCATTCCTTATGGCCTTGATACGTCCCATTGAGAACGCGGCTGCCCGTTGTGCCTGTGCCGAAATCGGCCATTGCCTGCTTGCCCGCATCCACCACATCGGGATCGAAAGTCATACCCATGTAATTGTATGTGCCAAGCAGGATGGTTTCACGGCCATTGCAGATCGCCCGTGTTGGCGAGAGAACCTTCTCCATCACCAGATTGAATGGATCTTCCACCCCGCTGGCGAGCAGATTTTCGCGCATCTGGATGATGTCATCGAATTTGCTGAATAGATCGCCGTCCCCGTCGCTTTGCGCTTCGGGCTTGTCAGGCTGCGAGGTTCCTTCGCTCATGAGATCAGTCCTGAAGTTTGGTGACAGAATCGACCAGCTGGCCGTAATTCTCAATCTCGGCCTGTTGGTTCATGCTGATGATAATGTCGAACTCGTCTTCAATTTCGGCGACAAAATCCATCACGGTCAGACTATCAAATTCAAGATCACCGACAAAGGTTGCGCTGTCGTTCAGCTCGACACCCTTCTTGTTGAACGGTTCGATCAGGTCACGGATTTTGCTATCGACTTCAGCGCGGTCCATCGGGAAATTTCCAATCATTATAAATCATCACATTGGCAAGTTTCATGCCCAGGATGGGCGCTTGCCGTGTAAAAAGGGCACCAATAGGACCGAAAAGCGGCTTGAAGCCGCGCTTGTCAAGCGCCGTGAGCGCTGGCAAGTCTGGAAACTGAGGATAGGTAGCCACAGGCCGGAGGGCAGATGGCGGGCAAAGGGATTGGCGTAATGGCCGAAATTGACGAGAAATCCGCAGATGCGGAAGAGGCGACGGTCATCAAGACCACGCCTGCTGCGCCGAAATATTCTGCCCATGCGGTGCATCTTATGCGGACCGTGCAGCTGAACACGCTGACCCTATCACAAATGGCAGATCAGAAGGCATCGATTCTGATGGGGGCGACATTTCTGGTTTTCTCTCTGACGGTCAGCCGCTCACTGCTTGGCGAGGTTCAACCATCATTGCTTTTGCTCGCCGGTTTCAGCTTTTTAAGTTCGCTATGCGCGGTGATGGCGGTGCTGCCATCGGTCCGAAAACCCAATCCAACTGGCGCATCCGCAAATAAGTTGTTCTTTGGCCATTTTGCTGACCTGAATGAAGAAGAATGGGTCCAATCGGTGCTGGAAGAATTGCAATCGGATGAGACTGTGTTTCGCACGATGATGCACGATATCTATCAAAACGGCCAAGTTTTGGCGGCGCGCAAATATCGCTTTCTCAGCCTGGCTTACAGAATTTTCATTCTGGGATTGGTGGTCACGCTGATATCTTTTATCATCGAATGGGTGAGCGGCTGAATATCCAGCGTCCCAAAACTTCCAGCGTCCCAAAACTTCCAGCGTCTAGGCTTCCAATAGCGCCCCAACCGCTGCCATGAATGGATTGATCGAAACGGGCTTTGACAAATAGTCCTGCGCCCCTGCTTCGCGAATCCGTTCCTCATCCCCCTTGCCGGCATAGGCGGTGACGGCAAGGATCGGTGCGTGTTTCAGCGTCAGATCCTGCTTGAAGGCAGCGATCAGATCTATGCCTGAAATATTGGGCAGCTGAATATCCATGATCACAAGGTCTGGCGCAAAAGCGCGCGCGGCGTTGAGTGCGATTTCGCCATCGGCAACAGGCTCCACTTCAAAGCCGTTTGCCTTCAGCACATCGCAAAACAGCTTGCGATTGAGATCGTTGTCCTCGACAACCAAGATCCTCTTTGCCATTGCGTCGCTCAAATCGGGCCTCCGTTGCGAAGCCCTTATTATCCCTGCAGGACGCTGACAATTCAAGAGATCAACGAATCCCCCGAACATCAAGGGCTGACGCCTGAAACGCTCGCTTTGGCGGCGCTGGGCTGGCTGCTGGGCGATCAACCGCGTGCAGACCGGCTGCTAAGCCTGACCGGCCTGACCCCTGATATCCTGCGTGATGGGCTGGGCGAACGCAGCGTGCAGGCAGCTGTGCTCGAATTTTTGACAAACCACGAGCCCGATTTGATTGCGGCGGCCGATGCACTTTCTGTTAGGCCGGAAGATCTTGCAGCAGCACATGAAAGATTAAACCGATGACCAGACCGCTGTTAATTTCTGACTGTGATGAAGTGATCCTTCATATGGTTGCGCCATTTCGCGACTGGTTGGCCGAAAATGAAGGCGTTGAATTTCGTATGGTGGGCAACAATTTTGCCAATGCGATGCGCTGGAAAGAAAGCGGCGATCTGGTGGGGGAGCGTGATATCTGGCGCTTGCTTGGCGGCTTTTTCGATAGTGAGATGCACCGGCAGAAACCGATCGAGGGTGCGATTGAGGGTATCAACCGGATCGCTCAAGATGCCGATGTCGTGATTCTGACCAACCTCAACGATGATCGTCAGAAAAAGCGGGCCGAGCAGCTGGCCGCCCATGGTGTGCACGCGCAAGTTTACACCAATCAAGGGCCCAAAGGTCCGGCGCTTGCACGGATTATCGAAGAGCATCAGCCGAAGCGCGCAATCTTTATCGACGATCTGCCCCAGCATCACGAATCGGTGTCGGAGGATGTGCCGCATGTGAAACGGTTGCACCTGTGCGGAGAGCCAATGTTGGCCCCGCTGATCGATTGCGCCTATAAGGCGGGTCACGCCCATGCGCGGATCGACAATTGGGGCGAAGCACTCCCCTGGTTACTGCGCGAATTGCACGAGGATACGGCCCAATGATTGAGGCAAAGATCGACGCACATTTGCAAAATCTCGGGATTGTTTTGCCCAAGGCGGCAGCGCCGGTTGCCAGCTATGTTCCGGTTGTGATGCATGGCGGTTTCGCACATGTTTCCGGCCAGTTGCCATTTGTTGATGGCGCTCTGGTTACGGGGCGGCTGGGCGACGGGGTTTCGGCCGAACAGGGCTATGCTGCCGCGCGCGCTTGCGGGTTGATGATTTTGGCCCAATTGCGCGAGGCACAGATTTCGCTCGACCGTGTTGAACGGATCGTAAAGCTGGGTGCATTCGTCAATTCTACCGCTGATTTCACCGATCAGCCCAAAGTCGCCAATGGCGCGTCGGAATTGATGTTTGAAGTATTTGGCGAGTTGGGCCGTCATGCGCGCGCAGCAGTCGGTGTGCCGTCCTTACCCCTGGGGGCTGCGGTCGAAGTGGATGCGATCATTGCTATTGCGCCTGCTTGACAATTGGCGCGCACCCGCGCCCGATCCGGCCAAAACCGCGTGGATGGGTGATTGGGAATATGCCCATCGCGGGTTGCATAGTGACGGTGTGCCGGAAAATTCGCCCGGCGCTTTTGCTGATGCAATCGCTCAGGATATGGGGATCGAATGTGATGTCCAACGGACGCGTGACGGACGTGCGATTGTGTTTCACGATTGGGAACTTGACCGACTGACGTATGAAAATGGCGCTGTCGATCGCCGCGATGCCGCCGATCTTGAAAAAATCACTCTGGCGGGCAGCACAGATACTATCCCGCAATTTTCGCGTTTCCTCGACCAAATTGGCGGACGGGTGCCGATATTGATCGAATTGAAATCCGCCAGTGATCGGCGCGCCAGACCGCTGTGCATTGCCGTACGCAGGGCGCTGGAGGGATATCGCAGCGAACATGCGGTGATGAGTTTTGATCCCCGCATTTCACGCTGGTTTGCCCAGCATTCGCCTAAGACCGTTCGCGGTTTGGTGATGTCGAATAGTGATTCCAGCGGTTTCGCGGGAAAGTTCCGCCGGAGGATGGCTTTGTGGCATGCAAAACCTGATTTTTTGGCCTGCGACATTCGTGATTTTCCCAGCTCATTTGCCGCATCACAAAGACGGCGCGGCTTGCCGGTGCTGACTTGGACGGTTCGTTCACCTGAATTGCGTGCAATCGCGCTTGAGCATACGGACGCACCAATTGCCGAAGGCGAAGGTTTGGCGTGAGCGAAAAGCCGCTGGTCGCCAAAATCGCCGGGTCAGTTGGTGCTCTCGATAAAGACCAATGGAACGGGCTGGCGGGCGCTTCCAACCCGTTCATGAGACATGAATTTCTCACCGCACTTGAAGATTCGGGTAGCGTTGGCGCTGGAACCGGTTGGCAGCCTGCACCGATCATAATCGAGAATGAACGGGGTACATTGGTCGGCGCTTTGCCAAGTTATCTGAAAGGCCACAGTCAGGGCGAATATGTGTTCGATCATGCATGGGCGGACGCTTATGAGCGTGCTGGCGGGCAATATTATCCCAAACTGGTGATTGCGGCGCCTTTTACACCGGCAACAGGCCCGCGCATTCTTGCCGCAGGCCCGGAATATGCGGTGCCGCTGCTGCGTGCTGCAGAGCAGATGTGCGCGCAGAACGGTCTATCTTCCGCCCACGCGACTTTTGTTGATCCAGACCAAAGAAAGCTGTTTGAAAGCGCCGGATGGCTGCTGCGCGCAGATATCCAATATCACTGGGAAAATGGCAATTTTGCGGAATTTGACGATTTCCTCGCTCAGCTTGCATCGCGAAAGCGCCGTGCGATCCGCAAGGAACGCGCCGCTGCACAAGAGGGCGTGGATATTGTTCACCTTTCGGGCGGCGATATCGAGGAACGCCATTGGGATGCTTTTTGGGAATTCTATCAGGATACTGGCGCACGAAAATGGGGCCAACCCTATCTAACCAGAGAGGCGTTTTCGTTGTTGGGCGAACGCATGGCCGATAATTTGCTGATGATTCTGGCAATGGACAAGGGGGAACCGATAGCGGGCGCGCTGAACTTCATTGGTGATGATGTGCTTTACGGCCGATATTGGGGCTGCAACCGCGATAAGCGGTTTCTGCATTTCGAATTGTGTTATTATCAGGCGATCGATGCAGCAATTGCGCGGGGATTAAGCACGGTCGAGGCGGGTGCGCAGGGCGGTCACAAGCTGGCGCGGGGGTATGCCCCCGTTGAAACATGGTCAGCGCATTGGATTGCGGACGCCGGTTTTCGAAATGCCATTGCGGACTTTCTGAAGCGCGAACGCAAAGGTGTTAGTGCAGAGCAGTTGTTTCTCGGCCAAAAAACGCCGTTTCGAAAAGGGTGATCCCACGCCGGCCAATTAGGCTACTTTTTGATCTCCGGCGCGCAGCCATTCGCGGGCGCGGCGCTGTGCCTCGGCAATTTCACGGGCGGTCATTTCATCGGAAATATCCGCACGGCACCAAGCCGCTTCTTCGTGACCACCGGTTGCCGCAAGGTTGAACCATTTATGCGCTTCGACCAAGTCACACGGTGCCCCGTGGCTGCCAGTCGAAAATGCGACGCCCAGATCGTAATAGGCAGATTCTTCGCCCTGGCTGGCCGCGGCGAGGCATTTGGCGACCAACAGGTCAGCAGCTTCTGTATTCACCGGTTGGGCATTTCCGCCATCGATTGCAGTGAAGTGCATTGTCTTATTCCCCCAATTTCGGGCGTTTCATTTCCGCCGTCGATCAATGGTTCACCCGAACATGGTCAACAAATGGTTAACGCCGGGCCGGGAAAATTTCCTGCGGGGATGAATGTCCCGAGATTATGTTATAGGTAACAAGCGGTTAACCCACTTAAAGTCCGATTAATGTGCATTGCTGCTTGTGCCAAAAAAACCGCCCGCCTATAGGCCCGCGCAATCAGGCTCTGTCGGCAACCGCAACAATCCGGTGTCGTCAGGCCAGCCTGACAGATCTCAGGATCGATTAGGGAGCAAAAAAAATAATGCCGAGCGTGCTAGCGGACGACATCGATATTCTCGAACAGGTCAAGCAAGGGCTTGATGCTGACTATGTCCCAAACGACAAAGAAGAATATATGAACGAAAAGCAGCAGGATTATTTCCGCATGCTGCTGCTCGAATGGAAACGTTCGATTCATTCTGCGGCTTCGGCGACATTGCAGTCTTTGCAGGACGGCCCGATCCGCGAAGCTGACCTTAATGACCGCGCATCCAGCGAAACCGAATGGAGCATTGAATTGCGCACGCGCGACCGCCAGCGCAAACTGATCTCCAAGATTGATTCGGCATTGCGGCGTATTGACGAAGGTGAATACGGCTTTTGCAAGGTTACCGGTGACCCGATTGGGCTGAAGCGGCTGATTGCCCGCCCGGTGGCAACCATGACCGTCGAAGCGCAGGAAGCGCATGAGCGGCGCGAAAAAATCTCCCGCGACGACTAGTCTGGCCAGTGGCGCGTTAACCACGTTGCCTCAGGAAGAATCGCCCGAAAGTCTTAGATTGCGGTTGCGAATTGGGGCCGGAAAAACCGTGGGCGGTTAAACTTTCTTTAGCGAGTGTAAATGTAAAACGCTGCATGCGCCTGAAAAATGGCGTGCCCCGTAAGCGCATTTGTATAAAGGCCGAATAAAATGTCTGCAGTCGATACTCGCAATATCCAACGCGACAGCATGTTCATGATGGCGAACCTCAACCTCGAGGGGGACAGCACCCAATATCGCGTTAAAGTCCGCAATTTGTCAGAAGGCGGCATGATGGCCGAAGACGGACCTGTGGTGGTGCGCGGAACCAAATTGGTCATTGACCTTAAGAATATCGGACCCGTTCAGGGCGTTGTGGCTTGGGTGCAAGACGGCCGATTCGGAATAGCATTTGCGGCAGAAATTGATCCCAAACTTGCCAGAGTGAAAATGGGCAACGGCGACATTAGCGCGCCTCGTTACACCCGGCCTTCGACAATCGATCCAAACGGCTCTGGCGCCAGTCAGCAGCGATTCCGCAACCTATAACTCTGACCGGAATGCGCCCTCTTTTTCGGCGCTGACGGATGCTGCCATTGCTGCTAATGATCTATTGATCATGCGGCTCGCTCATAAATTCATTTCGGCTATTTTGGCCCTGACGCTCGCATCTTGCGGGTCAAATTCTGATGACAATCTAACCCGTATTGCATTTGTCGGAAGCGAGACTGATCTGCTTGATAGCGGGTTGCGATTGGCACCTGCAGGGCAGCATTTAAGGGCGGCCACGGCGGAAGGGTTGGTCGCGCTAAACGCCGATGGCGAAATTGTACCCGCATTGGCAGAACGGTGGATCGTCACCGAAGACGGGCTGAGTTATATTTTCAGGCTACGAAATTCGAGCTGGCCTGATGGCACCCGCATATCGAGCGAGAATGTCCGCGCAGCACTGAACCGAAATTTGCGCGGTCTGTCCGGCACCTCGCTTGGCCTCGATCTATCGATCATCCGCGATACGCGGGCAATGACGGGGCGGGTCATCGAAATTCGCCTGAAAAGCCCGATGCCGCAATTTTTGCAGCTGCTCGCCCAGCCTGAATTGGGCCTGAGGCGGCGGGGTGTAGGGACCGGCCCGATGACCGCTGAAGTCACAAAAAACATGGCACTGCTCACCGCTGCGGCACCGGAACTGCGCGGCGCGCCGGAAAATGAAGATTGGCAGGAGCAGTTTCGGCAGGTCCAGATATTTGCCCTATCGCCTGCAGATTCCGCGGCCGCTTTTGACAATGCAGAAGTCGATGCATTGCTTAACGGCCATTTGCTCAGCTTGCCGCTTGCCGATACCGGCCCATTATCGCGCGGAACGGTACGTCTTGATGTCGTCTATGGTTTGTTCGGGCTGCAGATCACCAATGCCGACGGGTTGCTTTCAGAACCGTCACGCCGTGCCGCATTGGCCATGGCGATAGAGCGTGAAAACCTGCTTGAACCCTTTGGTATTGGGGGCTGGGCACCGTCCACACGGATAATTCCGCAAGTACTTTTTGGCGACACGCTGACGCCGGCGGAACGTTGGGCCGACCTGACAATCGATCAGCGCAGATCGGAGGCGCGCAGCCGAATTGGGGCATGGCGCTCAGCGCAGGGGCTCGAAAGTGTACGGGTCACGATTGCGCTGCCCCGCAGGGCGGGGTCAAACCTGTTTTTTGAAGAGTTGGAGGAGGATTTTCGCGATATCGGCATTAGTCTTGTGCGCGTGGGCCCCGATGACATTGCCGATATCCGGTTGGTCGACAGGTTGGCGCGCTATGGCGACCCGCGTTGGTTCCTCAACCAGTTCAATTGTACGCTGGAACCCAGCAATTGCGTCACGGCTGCGGATGAATTGGTCGAGCTTGCGTTGGTTGAGCCTGATCCCGCGCGGCGGGCAGATTTTTACGCGGAAGCCGAGGCGGAATTGCTTCAATCCGGCACCTATATCCCGATTGGCGCGCCTGTTCGATGGTCGCTGGTTCGCGGCGGTGTAGAGGGGTTTGCAGCGAACCCGTGGGGGCTGCATCCCTTGTTCCCGCTTGCCATACGCCCCATCTAGAGGGCTAAGGAGAAGCAAATGGCGGATTTGAAGCCATATCGACCAGAACCCGATTTCAGCGGTAAGGCGCAGCCGATGGGCTTTGAAATGCCCACGGGAACTGACCCGGTTTCGGTGCGTAAGCGGATCGAAGCGATGGAACATCTGCTGGAACGCAGCTTCACCATACCGGGCGTGAATTACCCGATTGGCCTGGATTCGATCATTGGTCTGGTTCCGGTGCTGGGCGATATCGTGACCACAGCGATGGGGGCCTATATCGTGTGGGAAGCCAAAAACCTCGGCCTACCGCAGTGGAAGATCTGGCGCATGGCAGGTAATGTCGGATTTGATGCGCTGTTGGGCGTGGTTCCCGTGGTTGGGGATGCGGCCGATTTTCTATTCCGGTCCAACACACGCAATTTGCGAATTGTGAAGAAACATCTCGACAAGCACCATCCTGCTGCGCGCACCATTGATAGCTAGATAGTTTCAAAAAAAACCTGTTTGTGGTTATAGCCCCTGCATGACCAAGGGCGTTACCTATTCGAGCTACCTCGATCTCGACCAAATCCTGTCCGCGCAACATCCCGCGTCCGACGCCCATGATGAGATGCTGTTTATCATCGTCCATCAGGCGAGCGAATTGTGGCTGAAACTGTGTTTGCATGAGCTGCAGGCGGCGCGCAAACAGATTGCCAGCGACACTTTGCGGCCTGCTTTCAAAATGCTGGCACGGGTCGCACGGGCGCAAGGGCAATTGATTTCCAGCTGGGATGTGCTTTCGACCATGACCCCGCATGATTATTCACTTGTCCGCCCGTTCCTTGGTACAAGTTCCGGTTTCCAATCGGCGCAATACCGGCTGATGGAATTCCTGCTTGGCGGGAGGAATGCAGATATGGTGACGATGCATGAGGCCACGCCCGATGTGGCCGCGCAGCTTCATGCAGAGCTTGATCGCGCAAGTTTGTATGATGAGACGGTGGCCTTGCTTTCGCGGCGCGGTTTTGAAATTCCGGCAGAGGTTCTGGGGCGTGACAAACATGCCCCGTGGACGGAATCGAAAGCGGTCGAACAGGCGTGGGCGGAAATTTACCGGCACCCGAACAAACATTGGGACTTGTATGAGCTGGCGGAGAAATTGGTCGATCTGGAATACCACTTCCAGCGGTGGCGGTTTGGCCATCTCAAGACGGTTGAACGGGTGATTGGTTTCAAGCAAGGCACAGGGGGAACTGCGGGTGTTCCCTATCTCGAAAGCGTTTTGAAAAAGACTTTCTTTCCTGAGCTGCTCTCTGTGCGGACGGCGATATGAGCTCATGGAAATCCGAGAGGCGACTTTGGGATATTTCGCAAACATTGCGCCGAAAATTGCCGGTCTGGCCGGGTGACACAGAATTTTCGCACACACCGATTTGGCAGATGGACGAAGGTTCGCCGGTCAATGTCTCGGCCCTAACGATGTCGACCCACAGCGGCACTCATGCCGATGCGCCGCTGCATTATGAACGGACGGGGCTGGATAGCGCCGGATCGGAACTTGACCCCTATATTGGCGAATGTCTGGTTGTGGATGCGCGCAGTGCTGGCGCAAAAATCGATGTCAGTGATCTGCCGCATTTGGACAGTGTGGATCGGGTGCTGTTCCGCACATACGAGACATTTCCGCATGAGAAATGGGACGATGAATTCACCGCGATCTCTGCCGAGGCGATCAAATGGCTGGCGGTGCAGGGGGTGAAGCTGGTCGGTATCGACACGCCCTCGCTCGACCCGCAGAATTCCAAGACGATGGACGCGCATAGAGCGGTGCTGGCGGCGGATATGCGAATACTCGAAGGGCTGGTGCTCGATGATGTGCCGGAGGGACGATATGAGTTGATCGCGCTGCCCTTGCCAATTGCGGGCGCTGATGCCTCGCCGATCCGCGCGATTTTGAGAGAATTGGTATGAGCCTGATTGATCGCGCGAAGGAACTGGATGCCGCCGATCCTTTGGCGGAATATCGCGAGCGCTTCGACCTGCCCGAAGATGTAATCTATCTCGACGGCAATTCGCTTGGCGCTTTGCCCAAGGCCACCAAGGCGCGGCTGGCCGACGTGGTGACCCGCGAGTGGGGCCAAGACCTCATCCGCAGTTGGAACTCAAACAATTGGATTGATTTGCCGCAGTGGGTCGGCGCGAAGATTGCTCCGCTGATTGGGGCTCAGACCCATGAGGTGATTGCGTGTGACAGCACTTCGGTCAATCTGACCAAGCTGATCGGGGCGGCGCTTGCTCTGCGGCCGGATCGCAAAGTGGTGCTGTCTGAACCGGGCAATTTCCCGACCGATCTTTACATGATCCAAGGTCTGGAGGCAGCTGAGCAACGGCTGGCATCGCGCGGTCAAATGCTGGACGCGCTGGATGAGGATGTCGCGCTGCTGATGTTGACGCATGTCCATTACAAGACCGGCGAGATGTTCGACATGGAGGCGCTGACCAAAGCCGCGCATGATGTCGGCGCGCTGGTGCTGTGGGACCTGTCGCATAGCGGCGGGGCTGTGCCGGTTGATCTCAACACAAGTGGCGCGGACTTCGCAGTGGGCTGCGGCTACAAATATTTGAACGGCGGCCCCGGCGCGCCAGCCTATGCCTTTGTCGCCGAGCAGCACCACACCGACTTCCGCCAGCCAATCACCGGTTGGATGGGGCACAAGTCACCGTTTGCCTTTTCAGACGAGTATCAACCCGCGCCGGGCGTCAATCGCATGCTCGCCGGAACACCGCCAATCCTTGGCATGGCAGCGCTTGAGTGCGGCGTCGATTTGATCGCCGAAATCGGCATGGAGCGACTGGTCACCAAATCGCGCGCCATGTCCGAATTTTTCGGAGGCGCAATGGCCGAGCATTGCCCGCAGCTCAAATGCGTCAGCCCGTCCGATCCGGCGGCGCGCGGCAGCCAGCTATCCTATCACCATGCCGATGCTTATGCTTTGTGCCAAGCGCTGATCGCACGCGGCATCATCGGCGACTTCCGCGACTCCGACATCCTCCGCTTCGGCTTCGCGCCCGCCTATGTGAGCTTCGAAGATACGGCGAGGGCGGTGCTGGCGCTGTCGGAAATTTTGGACAGCGGTGAGTGGGATTGTGCTAAGTTCAAGCAGAGGGCGGCGGTTACTTAGACCTTCACTCGACTATCGATCTGCGGATCGTAGCTGCCAGAGAATCTACAAAGGCTTCTGGACGGTTCTTTTCCCACATAACGGTTGTACAATGGTTCGTGTCAAAGTGGGTATTTGTATTGTCGAATTTTGACTTCTCACAGATGTATATGACCGGCTTCCCCAAGCCTTCTGCGTAGCCAGCCTCCCAGTATGCTCCTTGATTTTCGTGGGTTAGGTCCGCGAGGACAAAACGTGCATCTCTGATCTGAGATCGGAGAATGTTGTCGATCACGCCGGCTCTAGAGACATCGCGTAAATCTACACATCGGAAACCAAGCCTAGCTAATCGAGGCTTCACATGGTTTGCAAGAAAGGCATCGAGTTCTTGATCGCCAAATTTGAGAGCGATGAACCCATATTCAGAAGAAAAAGCTCCCCGCTTCTCTTTGTCAAACGCCTGCCAGCCATCGAGCGTGGGTTCCAGTTGAGCAACCTCGAGGGGTGCATCCTGCGAGATGTTATCAACTGCGTCTATCATTTCCCTATCAATCAGGTCTCTAACAAGTTTTAAGCTAAACCTCCGATTAGGTGCCCCGATAAGCGCATGGAAATGAGGTGGCAGGCGTGGGATAGGTTGGTAAGTTTTGCCAAACTCTTCGCCTATATAGCGTAATGCGTGCATGCTTTGCTGAGAGGGGCTTGGAAGAGTGGTACCTTCATCAATGACTTTCCGAATATCATCTGTCGTTAGGAGAAAGAGCTCCTCACTGTTTGACAGAGTTTCGTAATTCAAACGTATTTGATGAGAAAGGCTAGCTCTAAGTGACAGCCCTAAGCCTTCATATCCCCCTGACAGCGAGCCCGAAAGGGCAGATCGGCTGACCAAAAAACAACCACATACCTCACAGTTATATCTTACGCGGTCTCCCAGGCCATTGGATATCGCCTCGCATTCAAAACTGTCGCTCGACAAACAAACTGCACAATTATTGTGAGTCATTCACTCAAGCCTCCAGCTCAATATCCCAATACAGCCAATCGCGCCAAGTTTCGTGAAGGTAATGCGGCGGGTATCCGCGTCCGAATTCTTGCAATTGCCATGTCGTCGGGCGGATCGGATTGACCGCTTTCATCCGCGCTTGCTTAGGTGTGCGGCCGCCTTTCTTCATATTGCAGGGCGCACAGGCAGAGGCGATGTTTTCCCATGTCGTCTTACCGCCCAGACGGCGAGGGATGACATGGTCGAAGGTCAGATTTTCGTGGCTGCCGCAATATTGGCAAAGGAAGCGGTCGCGCAGGAACACGTTGAAGCGGGTGAAGGCGGGAAACTCGCCATGCTTCACATATTGCTTGAGCGCGATCACCGAGGGGATCTTCATATCGAGCGAAGGCGAATGCACCTCCAAATCGTAATTCTCGACAATATCGACCCGGTCGAGGAACACCGCTTTAATCGCGGTTTGCCACGGCCACAGGCTGAGCGGGTAATAGGAAAGCGGCGTGTAATCGGCGTTGAGGACGAGCGTGGGGCACTGTTCGGGACTATGCCCGGGGTCTTCCTCAATGCTGCGGAACCGTGCTGCTCTTTCAATCAATTCAGACTTGAACACTGATGCGCTCCTTCCGATGGACATGAAGGGAGCATTTGCGCCAAAAAGCGTCAAGTCCGTTACAGGGTACGAATCCACAGGCAATTTCTGCCAAACGCACGGTGAGCAAGTTTTTGAGTAGGGAGGTGATACGATGATTGTGACCCGTTTTGCCCCTAGCCCGAACGGATTGTTGCATCTGGGCCACGCATATTCGGCAATCGTTGCGCATGATCTGGCGCAGGAGGCGGGGGGCCGGTTTCTGCTGCGGATCGAGGATATTGACGGCGCGCGAAGCAAGCCGGAACTGACAGAAGAATTTCGGCAAGATTTGCGCTGGTTGGGGCTTTCGTTTGAAGAAGTGCCCATGCAATCAGCCCGGCTGGCATCCTATCAGCAAGCGGCAGACCGGCTGAAAGCGATGGGCTTGTTATATCCCTGCGTCTGCACCCGTTCCGAAATTGCCGCAGCGGCTGTTCAGACCGGCCCCGAAGGGCCCGTCTATCCCGGCACCTGCAAAGGGCGCACAATTGATCCTGGTCAATCGGCGGCATGGCGATTGGATGTGGCGGCGGCCCGAAAATTGATTGGCACTGCTAGCTCCGGTCCACTGAAATGGAATGACAGCCTAGCGGGAGAACAGATTGCGCAGCCCGAATTGCTGGGCGATGCCGTGCTGGTCCGCAAAGACAATCCGGCCAGCTATCACCTTGCAGCAACGTTGGATGATGCGGCGGACGGGGTCACGCTGGTTGCTCGCGGGCAGGATCTTTTCTCGGCCACGCATATTCACAGTCTGCTGCAGACCGTGCTCGATCTGCCCGTGCCCCGGTGGCATCATCATAATCTGATTGTGGATGAAGCAGGGCAAAAATTGGCAAAACGGCGCGGGTCGCAATCGCTGGCTGACTTGCGTGAAGCGGGCGCCGATGGTGCAAAGATTGCAACCGATATTCGATTGGGCCGCCTGCCCATTGGAATGTCGCTTTCAAAAGGCTAGGCAGGCTGCATGACAACATTTCTTATCATTGTGCTCGTGATTCTGTGCATTTTTGTATTGGTCTCACTCGTCCGCGGCATCGTTGCTTTCATGCAAAGCACAAAAATCGATCTGGAAACTGGCGAGAGTTTGGACGCCAGCGAAATGCAGTTGAAACAGAACAAGATGATGTTCTCCCGGATCAAATATCAGGCCATGGCGATCGTGGTGGTGATGGTCATCCTTGGCATAAGCCGGGCCGGATAGAGGTTGGCTTAAGGTGGTCAAACTCAACAAGATTTACACCAAAACAGGCGATGATAGCTCGACAGGCTTGGTCGATGGATCGCGCACGCCCAAACATTCGGCGCGGATCGAAGCGATCGGCGCCGTTGATGAGGCGAACAGTTTCCTTGGCCATGCCGCAGCCGCGTTGGCCGCCAGCGATCACGCAGTATCAATATTCCGTATCCAGAATGATTTGTTCGATCTCGGGGCCGATTTGGCGACTCCCAAAGATGTTGGCGGCGGAGGCGATTTTACTCCGACCAAAATGGAGCTTCGCATCGTTGCCGCTCAGGTCGAATGGCTTGAGCAAGCGATTGATGCGCTGAATGAGAATCTTCAGCCATTGACCAGTTTTGTGCTTCCGGGCGGTAGCGAGGCCGCGGCGCGCACGCATATTGCCCGGGCCCAGGTCCGGCGCGCGGAACGCAGCGTGACCGAACTGGCATCGGAACAAGCGGTCAATCCGCAGGCGGCAGCCTATATCAATCGCCTGTCAGACTATTTGTTCGTACTGGCCAGAGTGTTAAATGAAAACGGTTCTACAGACGTGAAATGGGTTCCCGGAGCAAGCCGGGACGCTAACCGCTAGCCATAGGCCGGGTGAGCCGTTAACACGCCGCCTTTGCTGCAATTATGAGAGTTTTTTCGATGCGTAATATCGCTATCATCGGTGCTGGACAAATGGGTTCGGGTATTGCCCAAACCGTCGCTCAGAACGGTATCAAAGTCATGCTGTCCGATGTGGAGCTGACGCTCGCTGAAAAAGCCAAAGCGGGGATTGAAAAATCGCTCGGCAAGCTGGTGGGACGCGGTAAGATCGAAGTATCAGATGCCGAGGCGGCGCTGGCCCGTATCACTCCGATTGCTGACAATGCGGCAATGGCTGATGCAAATTTGATCATCGAAGCGGCGACCGAGCGTGAAGAGATCAAGCAAGCCATATTCGAAAGCGCGGGCAAAGTGCTGGGCGATGATGCGATCATGGCCAGCAACACCAGCTCGATAGAT
>Ga0209344_10000355_pt1 | contig 85263 bp, 69 predicted proteins | sample Cruoilmetagenom6_FD_187293 | JGI IMG/M metagenome (GOLD analysis project Ga0209344, IMG submission 187293) | Oil polluted marine microbial communities from Coal Oil Point, Santa Barbara, California, USA - Santa Barbara Oil Seep Sample 6 (SPAdes)... | ecosystem: Environmental > Aquatic > Marine... | reverse complement strand
GAAATACAGTTACTCAAAACCAAGATATTATTATTGATGATGTAACAAACCCTGTGCCTGATGTAGCCACTTTAGCTGATGTTAATGCTCAATGTGAAGTCACTTCTTTAACACCTCCTACTGCTACTGATAGCTGTGGCGCAACAGTTACTGTTACACATAACGCATCGCTTCCTATTACTGCTCAAGGTACAACAACAATCACATGGACTTATGATGATGGTAATGGAAATACTGTTACTCAAAACCAAGATATTGTTATTGATGATAACACTGCTCCAACATTTAATTCATGTCCTACAAATACATCTGTAAATAATGATCTTGGAACTTGTGGTGCTTTTGTAAATTATACAATACCAACAGCTACTGATAATTGTGGAACAGCAACGGTAACTCAAACAGATGCTGGTGGACTTACTACAGGTGATTTTTTCCCTATTGGAACAACGACTATAGAATATACTGCAGATGATGGACGAGGTAACACCTCTATTTGCAATTTCAACATCACTGTTATTGATAATGAAGTTCCAACTATTGTTTGTCCAACAGCAGTAACAGTTAATGCAGATACTAATTGTGAAATCACAAGCGTTACTTTAGGAACATCTGTTACAAATGACAATTGTGGTATTGCAACAGTGACAAACAATTTGGCAGCTCAACTACCTCTACCAGTTGGAAATCATACTATCACATGGACTGTAACTGATAATGCTGGATTAACAAATACATGTACTCAATTAGTAACAGTTGTTGATAATTCACCACCTGTCATAAATTGTCCAACACCAAATTCATTCTACAATACTGATTCTGGAGAATGTGATGCAACCTTATCATTTACAGCTACCGCAACCGATAATTGTAATACTTCTCCTTTTATAAGCTATGAAGTTAATAGCTCACCTATTAGTTTCCCTTATGATTTCCCAATAGGAACAACAACTGTGGATGTTATTGCTAATGATGGAACTGGACTAACATCAACATGTAGCTTTGATGTTATTGTAGAAGATAATGAAGCTCCAACAGCTAATTGCCAACCTATAACAATTACACTCGATGCTTCTGGAAATGCAAGCATCGCTGAAGATGCTATAAATAATGGCTCAACAGATACTTGTGGCACTCTAACTTTTGATACTAACATCACTGATTTCGATTGTTCAAATATTGGTACAAATAATATAACCCTAACGGTTACTGATAGTTTTGGTAATTCATCTACTTGTAATACTACCGTAACAGTATTAGATAATGTACAAAGCGCAACAGCATCTATCACTTCTACTCCTGCTTCTCCAATATGTCAAGGTGAATCTGTAACCTTTAATGCTATAGGAAATAATTTAGGCGCTAATCCTCAATACGAATGGTTTGTTAACGGTACTACAGTTGGAAACAATAACTCAAGCTACACAACTAGTGGCTTAAATAATGGTGATGATGTTTATGTAGAAATCACATCTGGACCGTGTAATACTGTTATTGTAAGTAATACTGTTATTATGACAGTAAACCCTTTAAGACCTGTATCATTTACATTAAATGCATCAGCAAATCCTGCGTGCTCAGGTGACAATTTAACTTTCTTTATTACTGATTTAACCAATGGAGGATCAACTCCTACCTACCAATGGTATGAAGGTGGTGTTGCTGTTGGAGGAAACACAAATTCTTACACATCAACTAATATTACAAATGGAGAGGTTGTAACTGTAGAAATAACTTCTAGTTTAGCATGTGCTAGTCCAGTACCTGCAAGTGAAAGTGTGACAATGACAGTAAATCCAGATGTTACTTTCAATTTAACAACAGGAAATAATATTCAAACGGTATGTAATGGAACTCCAATGACTAGTATAATTTACAATATTAATAATGCTTCTAATGCAACAATTACTGGAATCCCTTCAGGAGTTACAGGAAGCTATACAGCAGGAACATTCACTATTAGTGGTACACCTACTCAAATAGGTATATTTAACTATACAATTACACCTATTGGTTGTGGTAATACTATAGCGACAGGTACTATTTCTGTTGGTCCAGATGCTACAATTAACTTAATTTCACCATCTGAAAACGAAAGTATTTGTAATAACAATACAGATAATTTGAATTTGCAATTTCAATTAAATTCAGGTGCAACTGGAGCAACTTTAACTAGTTCACCTAGTTTACCTGCTGGAATCACTGGTTCATATAATGCAGGAACTGGCATATATACTATTAGTGGTACAAGTAACCAACCTGGCTATTACAATTACACTTTAACAACAACAGGTTGTGGTCCAGGAGAATCTATAAATGGTTTAATAACAGTAAATGATGGTATCCCTAATCAACCAAATATAAGTGGTAACACTGCTTTTTTATGTGTAGTACAACAAGCTACGTATTCTGTTGTTCAAGATCCTAATGTAGATTCCTATACTTGGACAGTTACTTCTGGGCTTTCGATAGCTTCTGGACAATCAACCAATGAAGTTGTGATTGAATTCAATTCTGGTTTTAATCCTACTGAAACCATAACAGTAGTTGCTAATAATGCTTGTGGATCTTCAATTGCAGATACACAAAATGTTTCATTAAATTTTAACGTAACTAATATTGATGCTGGTAATGACATTTATGTTTGTGCAGGAACAACATCGGTAGTTATGAATGGTGATGCAGGAGGCTTAGATTATAACGAATGGACCTGGAATGACAATGGTGCTGGAGGTAGTTTTTCTACTCATAATGTTGGACAAGTAAGAAGTTGGTCTTGGGGCTGTTGGTGCTTTGTATATACTAACGTTAACGATTACACAGAAACAAGCACCTATACCATTCCTGCTTCGGCTCAACCAGGTGATATAATAACTATTAGTTTAGAAACAACTTTTAGTTTCCCATTTTGGTGTGATCCAATTGAAAGCACGATGCAAATTCATATTTTAGAAGAACCAGAAGCTGAAATAACATCTTCAGAAGTTACACTTTGTGAAGGTGAATCTACAAATATTACTTTTTCAGGTACACCAAACGCTCAAATAAGATATAACAACGGTAGCGGAAATACTCAAGTAACACTTGATGCAAGTGGAAATTACACTTTAAATGTTACTCCTACAACAACAACTACATACACACTTAACAGAGTAAGATATGCTCCTAGCACGTATCCTGGCAGTAATAATTGTCCAATAACACTAAATGAATCTGTTACTATTAATGTTAATGAACCTCCTACAGTTACAGCTCCTTCAGATGTTACGATTTGTGAAGGAGACAGTGTAAATCTTTCATCTAGTATTTTTGGAGGAACTAACGCTATTGCAACTTGGTCTACATCAGGAAATGGTATGTTTAGTGGAAATACTTACACACCTAGTTCGGTCGACATTTTTAATGGAACTGTCACTCTTACCTACACAAATACTCCAAGTGATGGCATATGCTCAGCTGTATCTGACTCCATGACTGTAACAATCAATAAACTACCTACAGCTTATGCAGGAGTGAATGAAACTATTTGTAGTAATGGTGACATTATATTAAACGGAAATATTGGTGGTAGTGCAAATTCAGCTACATGGAGTGCTCCAAGTGGTAGTTTCTCAAATGTAAACGATTTAAATGCCACATACACACCAAGTATTACAAGCGGGACTGTTACTCTTACTTTAACAACAAATAATCCTTCTGGTCCATGTGGTTCAGCAACAGACACTGTAATCATAACAGTTAATCCTGAAGCAACTGTAGATAGTGGTGGTGATCAAACAATTTGCTCTAACGACACAGTTGATTTATCTTCAGCATCATTTGGAGGAAGCGCTAGTTCAGCTAGTTGGTCAACAAGTGGAACAGGAAATTTTTCAGGAAACATTTATACACCAAGTGCTGCAGATATTACTAATGGTACTGTAACCTTAACTTATACAACTAACAATCCTTCTGGTGTTTGTAGTTTTGTTTCAGACAATATGGTTGTTACCATAAATGAAACTGCAACAGTTAATGCTGGAACAGACATTACAGCATGTTCTAGTTCTAATACTGTTACTTTAAATGCTACAACAAATACTTCTGGATCATGGTCAGGTGGCACAGGTAGTTTCAACAATAACTCTTTACCAAATGCAGTATATACATTTGGTCCTGGTGAAACCTCTGGAACAGTAACACTTACTTATACTACGAATGATCCTGATGGCGCTGGACCTTGTAGCGCAGCTTCAGATTCCGTACAAATTAATATTATTCCTTTCATTAATGCGTCTGCAAGTAATACAACAACAATTACCGATTGTAATGATACTACTATTCAACTATCAGGTAATCTAACTGGACAATGGACAGCAGCATCTATACCTAGTGGAAGTTCTTTTAGTTTTTCAAATATAGATGATCCAAATGCCACATTTACTGGCGAAAGTGGAGCCACTTATGATATCACGTGGACGATAGACAATGCTGCTCCATGTGGTGATGACACATCAACTTTTAATGTTTCATTCCCTGTTTGTGGTGACTTTATTAATTTTGATGGAGTTAACGACTATATTGACTTTGAAAACAATAATAGCATATCAGGTTCATTCAGTATAGAAATATGGGTGAAACCAGGTACTATTAATGGTAGTATTCAAACTATATTGTCAAAACGTAATGCTAATAACCTCTCAACAGGTTACGATTTACGATTAGTAAATAATACTATTTCATTCCATGCAAATGGTTATAACATTTCAGCAAATGGTATCAATTCTAGTCGATGGTATCATGTAGCAGTAACATACGATGGAACAAATTACAAACTATATATAGATGGCATCCAAAGAAATAGTTCTACTGGACCTAATCCAAATGCAAATACAAATCACATGCTTTTAGGAGCTATGAGTAGAACTAACAATACACCTACAAATCATTTTAATGGTTGGATGGATGAATTACGCATCTGGAATACAGCTTTAAGTACTGAACAAATTCGAGAGATGATGAATCAAGAAATTGAAAATAACACTGCTGTTAGAGGTTCAATTCTTGGATTAGATATTATTGGATTAAACTGGAGCAATCTAGATGCTTACTACCAAATGAATCAAGGTACAGCAGATATTTCAGCTGGATATTTAGTTGGTAATGTAGGTGTCTCTGGAAGATTATCTAATATAAATTCATTACAAGAAGAGTCTGCACCATTACCTTATACAAGTGCTAATAATGGTAATTGGGATGCAGCTAATACTTGGTTAAATGGAAATGTTCAAATGACACCAAACACCAATAATGTTAATTGGAACATTGTAAGAACAAGTCACAACGTTAATTCGGGTAATAGAACAACAACTCTATTAGGACTACTTGTTGATTCAAATACTTATAGCATAACCAATGACCAATCATTACTTATTACTAAGTATTTAAATATTGATGGAACTTTAGATTTAGTTGGTGAATCACAATTACTACAAGATTCTGGCAGTATTGTTGATTACACAGGAACAGGTAAACTTGAACGTGACCAACAAGGGTCAACTAACCTTTTTGCTTATAATTATTGGGGAAGCCCTGTTAGCGCTAACGGAAGTACTTACTCTGTTGGAGGTGTACTATATGATGGCACAAATGCTAATAATCCACTACCTTTACAATGGACAGGTAGTGCAGATGCAAACGGTTCAACTTCTCCTGTAACAATTAGCAGAAGATGGCTTTATCTTTATGAAAACCACCCTGAAGCATCATATGCTGATTGGAACGGAATTTCTGAAGTAACTTCAATTCCTGCTGGATTAGGATTCACAATGAAAGGAAGTGGAAATAGTGGTGCACTTCAAAACTACACTTTTGTAGGTCTACCAAATAATGGGACTATTACATCTCCTGTTAGTGGTGGTTATCAAGCTTTAATCGGAAACCCTTACCCTTCGGCTATTGATGCACATACATTCATTATTGACAATAGTGCTGTGCTTTTAGATGGCACTCTATATTTTTGGGAACAATCTACAACTAGTGCTTCTCACTTCTTAGCTGAATATGAGGGTGGTTACTCCTACTTAAATTTAACTGGTGGCACAGCTGCGGTATCTCCTCCTAATATAAATGGTGTTGGAAATGCTAATGAAACTCCAAAACGATATGTCCCTGTAGGACAAGGATTTTTTGTTACAAGTAATGCAACTGGTGGGAATATTGAGTTTAACAATAATCAACGTGCATTTGTTAAAGAATCAAGTGGAAACTCTGTCTTTATGAGAACTAGCAACCCTAATAATGAAGATGCAACAAATAATGAGAATCTTAATAAATTTATAAGAATTAATTTTGTCTCTCCCGAAAATTCTACAAGACATTTATTACTAGGGTTTATGGATAATAATTTAGCTACAGATGCTGTAGATTACGGTTATGATGCTTTAAACAATGATACTTTCTTAAGTGATATGTCCTTTAAGATTGAGGATGATAAATATATTATTCAAGGTGTTGGTGAGTTTGATCAAACAAAATCCTATCCTTTAGATATCGATTTAACAAATGGTGGAACTATTGAAATTCAACTTGCCGATTTAGAAAATTTTGATGAAGATATAGATTTATTTATATACGATGCCATTGAAGATACTTATACACAATTTAATGATATAAGTTTCCAAATCACCTTAGAAGCAGGTAACTATAGTGATCGATTCTTCTTGGTATTCGAAGAGGACTCTACACTTTCAACAATAGATAACGAACTTAAAGATATTATAGCAAACTATCTTCAAGCAAATAATGAAATCTATATAAACACACCGAGCTCTATTCAAGTTAAACAAGTATATTTAATTAATATCGCAGGTCAAACTATAGCGTCATGGAATGCCTCTAACCTACCGCTTTCTAATAACATTAAAATTCCTGTTAAAAATATTTCAGAAGGTAATTATATTATAAAAGTTGAAACCAACTATACAACGTATAACAAAAAAGTTGTTATCAAATATTAAACTATAATTCTGTAAATCTATCTATAGGATAAGTTTATTCTAAATTAGTAAAAAGAGCATCTGTTTAATTATCCAATAGATAATAATAGATGCTCTTTTTTATTCATAATCTATAGCCATTAAACAGAAGTTTAATGACTCATTTTAAAGGCTTAATTATTATTACTCCTTCTTAAGAATTGATACTATTTCATAAAATTAAATGCACTTCGTCGGTTTTTTATGCTTTTTATAGATATTTATTCAATTTTAATGCTATATTAGCCTAAGTAAATAACCCAAATTTACCTAAACCTAACCTAATGAGAAAGACTACATTCCTATATGTATTGCTACTGCTTATGCATTTAAGTGTGTATTCTCAAACCAATAACCTACAAGAAGCTCAAAACTACATTGAAACTAAAGGTGAAGTTTGTCTTGTTTTTACAGCTAATACTGAAGCTCAAGTTGAAGAAATATCTCAATTTCTTTCCATTGGTCATAAGTTTAATAGAGAAACGCTTGAGATCGAAGCCTATGCGAATGCTGAGTCTTTTCAACAATTTTTAAATTATGGTTTACCATATACAGTTAACCAAAATGATAATGAGTTTAGCACCAATAACAGTTATGATGATTTAGCTTGGGACACAACTTGGGATGAATTTCCAACATACAATCAATATGTTTCTAAAATGGAATATTTTGCTTCAACTTACCCAAAGCTTTGTTCTCTTCAATCTATAGGAACTACTGCCTTAGGTAGACAACTATTAGTATTGAAAATTTCTGACAACGTCTCTATTGATGAGGCTGAGCCTGAATTTATGTACTCCTCAACAATTCATGGTGATGAATTAACAGGATACCCATTAATGATTCGTCTTATTGATTACCTGCTTTCAAATTACGAAAGTGATTCTGAAGTGAAAACCCTTGTCAATTCAACTGAAATTTACATCAATCCCTTAGCAAATCCTGATGGAACTTATAGATACTATGATAATGATACGCCTATCACAAATCCAATCAGAGCCAACAGTGCTGGTCAAGATTTAAATAGAAATTATCCAGACAACAAAGCTGGCTTGCATGATAACGGAACAATCTACCAACCAGAAACCAAAGCATTTATGGCTTTTGAAACTTCAAGAGATTTTGTATTATCTGCAAATTTTCATGGTGGCACCGAAGTTATAAATTATCCTAATGATAATACAACTTCAAAACATGCAGATCATGATTTCTACGAACACATTTCTAACGAATACGCTATAAACTGCCAAAGGAATAGTCCTAGTAATTACTATAACGGAGTTTCTGGAAGATTCGAAGCAGGTAATGATCATCCAAATTATATGACTGTAGAATATGATTCTCCAGAAAACGCATCTAGTCCAGGAGTAACTCAAGGATCTATTTGGTATCAAGTTTATGGAGGTCGTCAAGATTATATGAACTTCTATAGACACTCAAAAGAGATTACTATTGAATTATCTTTTGAAAAATTTGTAGATGCTTCTGAATTACCAAATTTATGGGCATTCAATAAACAAGCTTTTTTAGATTATATCAAGCAAGCAAATTATGGATTTCAAGGTATCGTTTCTGACGAATCTGGAAATCCTATTGTTGCAGAAGTTTCTATAGCTAACCATGACACTTTAAATTCTTATATATTTTCAAATGAAGATCATGGTGATTACTATAGATTAATTAAAGGCGGAAATTACAATGTCACCTACAAAGCTCCTGGTTACGTAACACAAACTATTAATATTGATGTTACTGACAATACAAAAACAGTAAAAAACATAATAATGGTAGCAACCACACCATTAGCAAATGCTAATGATGTAACGATTAACACAAATGAAAGTGCCGTTTTATCAGCAACTGGACTAGGAACAATCAATTGGTACCAAAATATTAATGACAAGACTCCAATAACTACTGGGAATAATTACATTACTCCAAATTTAACAAGAACTACATCATATTTTGTTGAAAATGTAATTACTAAAGCTAATGTAGGTTCAACAAATCACTCTGCAAACGGAAGTTTCATTACTGGAGGAAAAACAGAGTATTCTTTAATATTTGATTCTACAGAATCAGTAATGCTGAAAGAAGTTACTGTAAACGCTGGACAAGCTGGCGAAATAGAAATTCAACTACAAGATAGCTCCGGCAACATGCTAGATTCAAGAATTATAGTCATAGAATCTGCAGGCTTACAGCAAATAGAATTAGATTTTTTAATACCTATTGGTAATAATCTGAGATTAGCTAGTACCGAAATGTCATCAGGATTTTCACTTTTCAGAAACAATAGTGGAGCAGGTACTAATTATCCTTATACCAATACATCAATAACAATAAAGGGAAATAATGTTAATGATCTAGATTATTATTACTTCTTCTATGATTGGAATATCGAAGACATCAAAAGCGCCAGAAAAGAAGTAGTAATTAATGTGGAAGACCTCATTAATTTTGAAGAGAATTCACTCGAGAAAATTAGCCTTTTCTCCAACTCATATAATAACGCTATTACAACACAATTAGCAAAACAATAAATTATAAATTTAATACCAAAAATCAGATAATTGAATCAAACAAATGCATTTCATCGAATTTATTTGCATTTCATGGAGTTTTTATTTACATTTGAAGCATAAATTAATTAGTCCCAAACTAAAAATTTAACCGCTTATGAAAATTTCCTCACTTTCACTTAGAAAGTATGTCATACTTATGAGTATGCTTTTAACTGCAAAATTAGCATTGTCCCAAACTGCTGATTTTAATGTTCAGCATATAGAAGAAGACATTGGTAATTCTGGTGATGTCATTAGTATTCCAACAGCTGTATCTTCATTAAATAATGCTTTTGTCCTTGCTAACAATAACAGAAAAGTTAGTGCAGGCCCAGAGAATTCAACACAAAATTATAACGCTGATGATTTATCTGGCTCAAGAGTTTTAACTGGAACAAATACCATTTCATATTACCGAGAACCGAGTTCAATTAATACTAACATGAAATTTAATTCTTCTGTTTGGGAATATGTTGGTCCATCTGGAGGTGATAATGAAATGATTGTTAGAGGAAGATATGTCGTTACATTAAATGGAGCGACAAACAGCACTACTCAAACTCTTACTAACATAACTAATGCAAATAAATGTATCCCATTTATAACAGGAATAACAACTAATGTCAGCACACAAGGTGCAGATTCAGGAACAGCAATAACATATCTTGAGAATGCATCTACGCTTAGAGTTCAAAAAGGTACAAATGCTAACAGTGTTGATGTTTATATAACCGTTGTAGAATTCACAGGTAGTAATTGGACTGTATTACATGGTGATTCTGGGAACACAACTGATGATTCTGGCACGATAACTTTAAAAAACAATTCGGATGCCACAGGCACTACAACAAATGTTTCTGACTGGAACAAATCTATAATTTTCACTCACCACAGAGGTGACAATACATCAAATGGAACAAATGATGCTATTGCTGATAATTGGCCACTAGTAAAACCTAGCTCAAACAACCAAGATGTTAATTGGTCTTTTGATGCTCAACATGATTCTAACGGAACAAATAGACAATTTATACACGTTTTATCAAATCCAAACTTAAACGTAACCAGATATCAAAATACAAGTAATTCAGAAGGTGAGACATCCATTGATATAACTTCTGCTGGTCTAACAGAAGTTAATGAAGCTTTAATTATTGGTAATTCTATAACTAATGGCACTGGAACAGCATATGGTAGAGGATGGAGAAACTATTACTTAAAATCTACAACGCAAGCAACACATTGGTCACACAGAAGTGGCAATACTATGAAGCATGAAATTCAAATAGTTGATTTAGCTGGTTTAAATTCACCTATATGTAGTGCTTCAGGTAATATATTATTAGAACGTTATGATGGAGTTTCAGGTACAACTATAGCAAATTTAATTGCTGAACCTAATTACCCAAATAGTCCAACTGAGACATCATACCTAACAAGCTTTGAAATACCTTCAAATATCGCAGACAATTATGGCGTAAGAATTAGAGGTACTATCTGTGCTCCAGAAACAGGCACTTATTATTTCTGGATTTCTGGAGATGATAATGTAGAATTGAACATTTCTACAGACAATACCGAAGCAAATAAAGTAAAAATCGCATATCACAATAGTTGGACTAGTAGTAGAGAATGGAATAAATACTCCTCTCAAAAATCAGCAGGTATAGTACTTACTAGCGGACAATCATATTATATTGAAGCCTTGATGAAAGAAGGTGGTGGTGGTGACAATTTAGCTGTTGGTTGGAGAAAACCAAGTAATGGCAATGCAGCATCACCAATAGAAGTGATTCCTGGTAGTTATTTATCACCACCTGTAATTTTACCTGCAACTTCTGAAATTAATATCGTAGGTAATGCTAACACAATTAATAATGGAGATAATGCTCCTAGTATTACTGATGACACAGACTATGGTTCAACTGATTTAGGAACAAAAACATCAAGAACTTTCACCATAGAAAGCACTGGAACTAAACCTCTCGACGTTTCAAGTATTACTTTATCTAATACCACAGATTTCTCAATAGTTGGAACTCCTTTCTCTAGTCCTATTCCTATAGACGAATCGACTACATTTACAATTGAATTTAATTCATTAACACAAGGCATCACATCTACTTTAATAACTATAGCTAATGATGATCCTAATGAAGCTCCTTTCGAATTTTTAATTCAAGCAGAAGCAGTTACAAATTTCTTTGACAGTGATGGTGATGGTGTTTTTGATAACGTAGATATAGATGATGACAATGATGGAATTGAAGACTCTATAGAAGAACTTGCTTGTAAAAATTCGAATATTTCTGTAACCACAAACTATAAATTTTTAAATGAAACTTTTGGTGAAGGAAATAGAGCCGAAATTAATACTAATTACGATGCTATTACCACCTATTGTTACGAAGATGGTGTTTCAAGTGGTTGCTTTGGCGGCATAGATTTAAATGATGGTGAGTATACTGTTTACTATAGAGCATCAAATGATGATGGTAATAATGATACACCTTTCGAAGAACTTGGTTCTTGGGCTGACGAGTATTGGTATGCTGGTAGAGACCATACACCTGGAGACACTAATGGAAGAATGGCTATGTTTAATGCTGCTATTGATCCCGGAATTTTCTATACAGCCAATATTTCTGGCGCACTTCCAAATGTTCCTGTAACTTATAGTTTTTGGGTTCTAAATTTAGATAGAACTGATGCTCCTGATATTGAAACAAGATTACGTCCAAATATTCGTGTTGAATTTAGAGACGTTAACGATAATATTTTAGAAACAATTATAACCAATGATATTCCACCAACAACAGCAGGTAATCTCGATGGAGACTGGTATAACTTTACCGCTGAATTAACGTTTCCTGTTAGTGAGTTTAACGTTTACTTTTTCAATAATCAACTAGGTGGTTTAGGAAATGATTTAGCTATTGATGATATCAATATTATACAAACATTATGCGACACTGATGCTGATGGCGTTGCAGATCTTTTTGATTTAGATAGCGATAATGATGGAATTCCTGATATTGTAGAAGCTGGTTTTGCTTCCATAAGTAATGGAAAAGCTACCATTGATAATTTTTACGATGGCAATGGCAACGGAATGCATGATGCTTTTGAAGGTTTACCTTTACTAGATTCTGATAGTGACGGAACACCCAACTTTATTGATCTAGATAGTGACAACGACTCTATTTTTGATGTTGATGAATCTGGCGCAGGAAATAGCGCAAATCCCGATTATCAAAATGGAGATGGAGATATTAATGGAGATGGTGTTGGAGATGGTCCTGATAGTGATAGCGTTAGAGAAAAAGACTTCAATTCTGATGGTTCTTCAGAATTTTTTACAGATGGCATTTTAGATATCTATGATTATTTTAATGGGAATACTATGGCAACAGCCTATGGTAATTCTAACCAAGGAAATGGGAATACATATTTTGTAGTAGATACAGATAATGATGGTTTACCTGATTATATCGACACTTACAATAACATTAGCGAAACTTACGACATCTCTCAAACACTTTATGCTAATTTAGATTCTAACAACGACGGAGTTATAGATGACACCAATGATACTGATGGTGACGGTATTTTGGATTTGTTTGACACAAATGATTCTGTATTTGGCTCACCAAGAGATTTAGATCAAAAGCTTCAGTTATACTTCGATGGTAGAAATGATTACATACAGGATAATTCAATTATAAGTAGCTGGTCTGAAATTTCTATGATGGGTTGGATTAAAATTGATCCAACAGGACATAATACTAGAACCATTTTTGGACAGGATAATTTTAGTTTAAAAATACTTTCTGACGAAAAACTATCTATTGAAGCAAGTGGAACAACTATAATTTATAATACTGAACTTCCCGTTAATCAATGGGTTCACGTTGGAGCAATCTACAGCAGTAGTTCTGAAAAACTCAGTTTATTTGTAAATGGAGAACCAGTAGAATCTACTCCTAAATCGGGTGCGCTAAATTCAGATTCAAATTTGTTTACAATAGGAAGAACAGCATCTTCTAATTCTAATTTTTTCAAAGGCGTTATTGATGAAGTAAGACTTTTTGACAAAGCACTTTCAGAAGATGAATTCCAAAAAATAGTATATCAAGAAATAGAAAATAATGACAATGTAAGAGGTGTCGAAATTCCTAGAGATGTTTCAACACTATCTTGGTCTAATCTAATAAGATATTATCGTTTAGATAACTATAAAAATGATATTACTGATGATTTAACTACACCTAGTATAGATATCAATAATGGTGCGAAATTATACAATATAAAAACCATCAAATATCAATCTGCTCCTATGCCATTCATCTCGCAAGAGAGCAATACTAGTCTACCAAATGCACTTACTATTGAAACAGATGGTGTAAATGGCAATGATGCCATAACTTATGATTGGTCTATAGTTAAAATAGAACATGATGGGATTACCTTTAATAATAACCAAAGACATTTAGGTTTATTTGTCAATAAAGAGGATTCTGATTCTAATCAAATAAAATACTCTGTAACCGACGATTCTGAACTTAACGTTTCTTGGCACTTAAAACTTGATGGATTTATAGACTTAGAAGGTCAATCGCAATTGGTTCAAGGAGACGACAGCGAATTAATAGTCACTAGCACTGGTCAATTAGAACGTGACCAACAAGGAACAGCTGATACATATACCTATAATTATTGGTCTTCTCCAGTAGGACAAACAGATATGGAAACCAACGAATTTAGTTACAACCTATCAAATGTCATACAAAATATAGGTTTCTTAACTTCTGGTTATAATGGCAGTGCATCTCCATTAAAAATTGCAGATTATTGGGTATGGAAATTCTCAAATCTAACCAGTGGTGACTATTCTGCTTGGCAACAAACAAGAAGTACAGGTAATATTTTTGCTGGTGAAGGTTTTACAATGAAAGGTCCTGGTTCTGGTTCATTAACATCAAATCAAAACTATATCTTTAAAGGAAAACCAAATAATGGTGATATCAATTTAGAGATATTTCCAGGTAACAACTACTTAATTGGTAATCCTTATCCTTCTGCTATTGATGCAGTAGAATTCATAAAAGACAATATAGGCACTATCACTGGAACATTATATTTTTGGGAACATTGGGGCGGAGGAAATCACGTTTTATCAGATTATCAAGGTGGTTATGCTCAAATGAACTTATCTGGCGGCACACCTTCAGTCACAAAAGGACAACCTGTAGCTGGCGTTAGCAATACAGGTACTGCTAGAAAAACACCAGGCAGATACATTCCTGTGAGTCAAGGTTTCTTTGTATTAGGAAATGCTGGAGGATCTATACATTTTAAAAATGAGCAACGTAAATTTCAAATAGAAGATAATACACTTAACGGAAGCTCTGTATTCATTAGAAATAGTGAAGCTACAGCAAATGAAGAGGATATAGAAACTTCTGGAGATCCTAGAATGAAATTTAGAATTGGCATATACACAGTAAATACTATTCAACGTCAATTATTATTAACTATAGATCCAAATGCTACTACTGCAGTTGACCTAGGTTATGATGGCATTCTTAATGAATTTCAAGTGGATGACATGTTCTGGATGATTGATGGTGACAAGTACATCATTCAAGGTAGTAATGATGTCGAAATTGACACAACTTATCCCATCGGTATTAAAACAGGTACTGAAGGTGTAAATACAATTAGTATTAACGGACTTGAGAATGTACCAGATAGTATGGATATTTTCATTCACGACATTCAAAATGACACCTATCATAATTTAAGAGAAAGTGATTACGAAATCAATCTCAGTGCTGGTGAGCATTTAAATCGATTTGAAATGACATTTAGAAATACAAATGACACCTTACATATTGATGATAACGAATTACAAACATTAGATATGTATTACTCTAATGAAACGAAAACCCTAGTCTTATTAAACCCAAATTACAAAACAGTAAAGTCTATCGAAATATTCAACATTGTTGGACAATCGATTTATACTATAAATGATATTTCAGAACTGGACTATTCTGAATATGAAGTTAAGAATTTAAGTGCTGGAACTTATATTATAAAAACAAATACTGTAAGCGGTTCAGTATCAAAGAAAGTTCTAGTAGAACAATAGACCCAAATCTACCTTAAACTTAACTTATTTAAAAAGCCTCAAATTTCTTTGAGGCTTTTACTTTATTAATAATTTATATTGTTCGATTTTATTCTTGCAATATTTTCAACATTTCATCAAAAGTAAGTGACTCTTGATCTCCTGTTTTCATATTCTTTAAAGTGAAGGTATTTGCATTCATTTCAGATTCGCCTAACAATACCACAAAAGGAATATTACGTTTGTTTGCATAATTAAACTGCTTGATGGTTTTCTTATTATCAGGAAACAATTCTGCACTAATACCATGTTCTCTAAGTCGCTTTATAGCTTTCATACTCGCTAAAGCTTCAGCATCTCCAAAATTGATAAATAATACACTTACTGTATTGGTTACCGTTTCTGGAAATAAATTTAAATCCTCAAGCACTAAAGCAATTCGGTCTAAACCAAAACTAATACCTACTCCACTCATATCTTTCAATCCGAAGATTCCTGTTAAATCGTCATAACGACCTCCTCCTCCAATCGATCCCATTTTAACTCCTTCTGGAGCAGAGACTTCAAAAATGGCTCCTGTATAATAATTCAATCCACGAGCTAGTGTAACATCAAGTTGAAGTTTAGCCGTTTTCAAACCAAGTGTTGCAATACCTTGATTAATAAATTCCAATTCTTCAATCCCTTTTTTTCCTTCTTCGGATGCATTTAAAATCGATTTCAATTCTGAAACCTGAGTTCCAAAATCGCCATTTAAACTAAATAAGGGTTGTAATTTATCAATACCTGATTGCGGAATTCCTTTCGCTAACATTTCAGCTTTAACCTTCTCCTCACCTATTTTATCGAGTTTATCTAAAGCTACAGTAAAATCAATCAATTTATCTTGTGCTCCAATAACTTCGGCAATTCCAGATAGAATTTTACGGTTGTTAATTTTTATAGTCACACCGTGTAAACCTAAAGCCGAAAAGACAGCATCATACAACTGCACAAATTCTACTTCTTGCCATAACGAATCACTACCAACTACATCTGCATCACACTGATAAAACTCTCTAAATCGTCCTTTTTGCGGTCGATCTGCTCTCCAAACTGGCTGAATCTGATAACGCTTAAATGGAAAGTCTATCTCATTTTGATGCTGTACAACATATCTTGCAAATGGAACGGTTAGATCATAACGAAGTGCTTTTTCTGAAATACTAGAGGTTACTTTATTAGAGTCTTTTGATTGATATAATTCGTCATTCACTTTACTCAAAAAATCACCTGAATTCAATATTTTAAAAATCAAGCGATCGCCTTCTTCTCCATATTTCCCCATTAAAGTACTTGAGTTTTCAAAGCTTGGTGTTTCAATAGGCTGAAATCCAAACACTTCAAACTGTGTTTTAATTGTATTAAAAATATAGTTACGTTTTGAAACCTCTTCAGGATTAAAATCTCTCGTTCCTTTTGGTATACTTGGTTTTTGTGCCATAATACGTCCTACAAAAGTAGGAATCTCTTTTTAAGTAATTATTCAACTTTCCGAGGAAAAAGAATTTATACGTTGTTAATTCATCTATAAGTCACAAAAATATTATAATTTTTAAAGGGAATCCTAAGTTATTTCATTTTTATAGTAACTTTATAGGTGTTTTGTAGTCTTACATTAAAACGCAACCAACTTTTAAAGTTTCCTATGTTTTCATTAGTTAGAGAAAATATCCGTATTGCTTTTGATTCGATCAAAAGTCAATTACTTCGTACTATTCTTACCGTTTTAATTATAGCCATTGGTATAACTGCCTTAGTTGGGATTTTAAGTGCTGTTTCTGCACTTGAAAATACAATCTCTAGTGATTTCTCATCAATGGGAGCAAACACCTTTAACATTCAGCGTTATGAATTTAATACACAACGACAAGGTGAAAAACAAAAAATAAATCCTGTTATTAATTATAGAGATGTTAAAGAATTTGAGGAAAATTATAACTTTCCTTTTACAAAAACATCAATATCTTTTGTAGGTACTCGTACTGCCGAAGTTAAACATGATAATGAAAAAACAGATCCAGAAGTTCAGGTTTTAGGAATTAACGAAAATTACATCACTAATTCTGGTTTAGACGTCGATTTAGGAAGAGATCTAAACTACTTTGATGTACTAAATAGTAACAATGTATGCGTTATTGGTAGTGATCTTAGAAAAGCACTTCTTGCTGATGTAAATCCTATTAATAAAACGATAAGTATAAGAGGCGCTAAATTTAAAGTCATTGGTGTTTTAAAAGAAAAAGGAGCAACTTTTGGAAACAACCAAGACCTTAGAGTGTTTTTACCATTACAAAAAGCACGTACTATTTACACATACGCAAATATAAACTACAGTTTAAGTGTGAAAACTGACAAAAAAGACATGCTAGAAGGTGCTCAAGATGAAGCCATTTTACTCTTCAGAAATATTAGAGGCTTGAATCCTGTTGAAGACAATAACTTTGGTTTAGAGCGTAGTGATGATCTTATTAATCGTATTGGCTCTATAACTGGTGTTTTAGAAACTGCAGCGTGGATTATTAGTATTATTACCATTTTCGGATCAACGATTGCACTCCTAAACATGATGTTAGTTTCTGTAACTGAACGCACTAGAGAAATTGGTGTTAGAAAAGCTTTAGGCGCTAAACGAAGTACAATAGCTTTTCAGTTTTTTATTGAAACGATTATTATTGGTCAGTTAGGAGGACTTATAGGTATCATCCTTGGTATTCTTCTGGGTTACGGATTTGCAGCTATTGTGGACTTTAAATTTGTAATTCCGTGGACAGCTATGATTGCAGCTACTATTATTACTTTTGTTGTTGCTGTTATTTCTGGTTCATATCCTGCAAATAAAGCAGCAAGCCTTGATCCTATTGAATCACTTCGTTACGAGTAAATCATCATTATGGTCATCAAGAGATTCTTCAGGCGCACCTTCTTCTGAATAACAAATACGATTATTTACTTACTAAATTTTCAAAATATTGGTAAAGTTGCCCTTTAGTTATGTTTGCTCCTTCTTGAATAAGTTTAAACTTATCTTCATTTTTACTGTTAGAATAATCTTTTGTAGCTGTGAAGAATTCGATATCATCAGACATCAAATTATTCCTAAACCAATCATAACCTTCAGCTGTAGTAATATCAATATCGGAAGCTTTAATTTTTAGAGCTATTAATCGCATGTGTTTTTTCGTGCAATGAAACAAATGCATTTGCTGAGGAGAAATATGTTCTAAATACTGAACTTTAGACAATACACCTTCCCAGATTAAATCACTAAACACGTCTAATTCCTGCTCTGCAACTTCAGGTTTATTCGCCTTAATGTCTGCCCATTCTTCTCCAGTTATGGATTGTGTTGCCAAGAAATTGATAAATTCTTGATGCAATTCTTCAAATTGTTCTTTTGTAAGTCTTGAGTACTTCATTTAAATTCTATTTAAAACATAAAATTGAAAAAAGCCTCAACATTAATGTTGAGGCTTTTATAATCATGTATTTGAAAATTAAGCTTCAGCTACAACTTCAAATGCTAAATCTACTGATACTTCCCTGTGCAATCTAATCACAGCATCGTACTTTCCTAAACGTTTTACAGTTCCACCAGCTATAGAGATGAACTTTTTGTCAATCTCATGACCAGCTTTTTGTAAAGCACCTGCTAAATCAATATTGTTAACAGATCCAAATAATTTATCTCCTGATCCAACTTTAGAAGCAATTTTAATTTCTAATGCTTTAAGTCCTTCAGCAGTTTGGTTAGCTGCATCAACAATAGTTTTTTCTTTATAAGCTCTTTGCTTTAAAGTTTCTGCTAATACTTTCTTAGCAGAAGGCGTAGCCATTACAGCCTGACCTTGAGGAATTAAAAAATTTCTACCATAACCGTTCTTTACTGTTACAATATCGTCTTTAAATCCTAAATTATCAACGTCTTGTTTTAATATAAGTTCCATAGTTATTGGTATTTTATTTTAATAAATCTGCTACGTAAGGCATTAATGCCAAATGACGAGCTCTTTTTACAGCTACAGATACTTTTCTTTGGTATTTTAAAGAAGTTCCTGTTAAACGTCTTGGTAACAATTTACCTTGTTCGTTTACAAAACCAAGTAACCAATCAGCATCTTTGTAATCAACATACTTGATACCAGATTTTTTGAAACGGCAATACTTTTTAGTTTTGCTTGTATCTATATTTAATGGAGTAAGATATCTGATCTCTCCATCTTTTTTTCCTTTTGCTTGTTGTTCAATTGAAGACATAATTACGCTTTTTGTTTATCTCTGTTTCTTCTCTTTTCTGCCCAAGCAATCGCATGCTTGTCTAATTTTACTGTTAAGTAACGCATAAAACGCTCATCACGTCTAAACTCTACTTCTAATGGATTTATTACTTCTCCATCAACAGTGTATTCAAATAAGTGATAAAAACCACTTTTTTTGTTTTGGATTGCATAGGCTAATTTTTTTAAGCCCCAATCTTCTTTGGCTACCATCTTCGCTCCTCTAGAAACAAGAAAATCTTCATATTTCTTTACTGTTTCCTTTATCTGATCTTCAGATAAAACGGGATTTAAGATGAAAACAGTTTCATAATGATTCATAAAATACTATTTATTGTGTTAAAAATGAGTGCAAAAATAACTATAATTTATATTTCTGCCAACGTTTTTGTATATAAATTTAGAAGATTTTTACATTGTTAATGAAATGTTAAAAAACACACTTTACCGATGTTTTTTGGTTTTTATCCGAATTTTTTGTAACATTGTCGATATCTTAACCTAAAATATTATAATGTTATGACTTTAAACTGTGTAGTAGTTGATGATTCTGCGATTCAACGATTATCGATTGTAAAGTTAATTGAGAATCATTCCTCTCTTAACCTTATTGCAGAATACAGTAGTGCATTAGAGACCAAAAACGGACTCAATACTCATAAAGTAGATCTAATCTTCTTAGATATTGAAATGCCTGTTTTGAACGGTTTCGAACTGCTCGACGTACTCAACAACAAACCCCAAATTATTTTCGTTACAGGTAAAACTGAATACGCGTTTAAAGCTTTTAATTATGACGCAACGGATTATCTACAAAAACCTATAACTAGGGAAAGATTTAATACATCTGTAGAAAAAGCCTTAGAGCAACATAAACTAAAGCTTGATTTTAATGAAACCGATGGTGAACACATTTTTGTGAAAAGTAACCTGAAAAAACGTAAAGTTTATATTAAAGATATTAAATGGATTGAAGCGCTTGGTGACTACGTAAAACTAGTTACAGAAGAAAACAGCTTAGTCGTTTTATCTACTATGAAAGCTTTTGAACATGAATTACCTGAAGGTAAGTTCTTGAGAATCCATAAATCGTATATTGTCAATTTAGACAAAGTAGATCGATTTAATAGTAAAAACGTAGAAGTTGGAGCTTATGAGATCCCATTAAGTAGAAACAAGAAAACCCAACTTGTTGACGCTTTAAACAATATTTAAAAAGCATTAAGACTATTTAGTTTGAAGATATAACATTAACCTAACTTAATAATTATCGACATTTAAAATTACTCTTACTGCCCTAAAATCTTTTATACTTAAGAAGCTGTTATTTATTTTAATAATGGCTTCTTTCGTTTTTGCTAAGGATTGCTTTTGAGGTATTTTAACTAAAATATGCTTCAAATACTGATTGCGAATTCTAGCTACTGGAGGAAATTCTGGTCCTAAAACATTCTTATCAAAAACCGTTCGTAATGATTTTGCATACCACTCTGCTCCTACATTTACTTTTTGATAATCTTTATGTTTCAGTGTTATTTTAATCATTCTATATATTGGAGGATATTTATAAATACGCCTATCTTCCATTTGTTCATAAAACATCTGCTCATAATCGTTTGTTGACACTTGCTGTAAAATGCGATGAAACGGATTATAGGTTTGAATCAAAACTTTTCCTCGTTCTTTAGTACGACCAGCTCTTCCTGAAACCTGAGCCATCAATTGATAGCTGCGTTCATGCGCTCTAAAATCTGGAAAATTAAGCATATTGTCAGCATTCATAATACCAACCAACTTTACGTTTCTAAAATCAAGCCCTTTGGTTAACATTTGTGTGCCTACCAAAATATCGATTTCCTGCTGCTCTAAGGCTGTGATTATTTTTTCATAACCATATTTCCCACGAGTAGTATCTAAGTCCATTCGAGCTACATTATGATCTGGAAACAAGAGTTTAGCTTCCTGTTCTACTTGTTCAGTTCCGAATCCTTTAGAATCGATGTCTACACTTTTACAAGCTTCACAATTTTTATGCATGGCAGAATTATAACCACAATAATGACAGCGTAACTGATTTCTATATTGATGAAAGGTTAAACTCACATCACAATTTGGACATTGCGGTGAATGACCACAGGTATTACACTCTACAATGGGTGAAAATCCGCGTCTATTCTGAAACAAAATAATTTGATGACCATCATTTAAAGTCTCTTGCATTTCTAAAATAAGTCGATCACTAAAATGACCAGTCATGCGTTTTCGCTTGTGCTTATCTTTAATATCAATAAGCTCAATATCTGGCATTAACACATTATTGTATCTGTGTTTGAGTTCTACCAATCCATATTTTCCTTGTTGAGCATTGAAATAACTTTCTAAACTTGGTGTCGCAGAACCCAAAAGTGTTTTGCTTCGGAAAAAACTCGCTAACACAATAGCAGTATCTCTAGCATGATATCTTGGAGCAGGATCAAACTGCTTATATGACGATTCATGTTCTTCATCTACAATTACCAATCCTAAATCGTGAAATGGCAATAATACCGAAGATCGTGCTCCTAAAATAATTTGTGCTTTTGGTGAATTATTAAGCACATTATTCCATACCTCAACGCGTTCATGAGATGAATATTTACTGTGAAACACAGCGACTTTTTCTCCGAAATAATTCTGAAGTCGTTCTACCAATTGCGTTGTTAATGCTATTTCTGGCAACAAATACAAAACTTGTTTACCAAGCGATAATTGTGCTTCAATTAACTTTACATAAATTTCAGTTTTTCCTGAAGACGTTACGCCATACAAAAGTGTAATGTTTTGTTTTACAAAAGATTGAATAATCTCACCTAAAGCAATTTCCTGATACTCATTTAAGTGTTTAGACGACTGATTTTCATCCCCTTCGTATTGCACTCGATCTGTTCGAATATGATATTCTTCTAAAACACCTTTATTAATTAAGGACTTTATGATTGCTGTTGACGCATCACTTTCAGAAACTAAATCTGAAACTTTTACTGGCTTATTAGTTTGTGCAGAAATCGAAAATAAAGTCATAACAACATCTCGTTGTTTTGGTGCTCGACTTAAAGTTTCCATTAAATTCTGTAGTGCTTTTTGGGATGTATGTACTGTTGCTAATTTGACATATTTGACTAACTTTGGCTTATATTTTTCATAAATCTCTTCCTGAACATTTATCACTTCTTTTTCTAAAAGTCGTTTGATAACAGGTAAGACATTCTTCTTATCTAAAATCGCCATCAAATCTTGAATTTTCAAAGAAGACTGATGATGTAACGCTTCGTACACTATAAATTCATCATCTTTTAAATCTTCATCATTAATTTGAACCTCTGCATTTTTAGAGATAACGGTTTCACTTTCTAAAATAAACGCACTTGGTAAAGCTGCTCGCATCACTTCGCCAACAGTACACATGTAATATTTTGAAATCCATTGCCAATGTCTCAGTTGAATTGAAGTCACCAAAGGTGTTTCATCTAGAATTTGATGAATCTGTTTGGCTTCATAAACCAAAGGCGCTTCTTGATGAATACGCTCCACAAGTCCTGTATAGATTTTGCTCTTTCCGAAAGGTACAGACACACGCATACCTGGTTTTAGAAACTCAGCTTCAGCTTGCGTAATCGCGTAAGTAAAACTCTTTTCTAAAGGAATAGGCAATATGACGTTGATGAAGTAATTCACACATCAAAGGTACTATGTTTACATAAAAAAACCACCTTTAAAAAGATGGTTTTAAAAATGAGTATTAATATTCAAATACTTATAATGAAAGTGTCGTTAATTATAATTAATAGTTCCATTCATTGTTAAAATTTCTCCAGAATCGACATTAACAACCGTTGTATCATCAAACACAATTTGTTTAATCACTTTATCAACACTAAAACCTGTACCACAATTGGTATCATCTGCAGCACTAGTTGGAGGTGTTGAACACACATAACGAAACTCATCGCCATTTTTAACGATAGTCATCGAAATTGTTTTTTCAACAGCTGCATTATCGTCTGCACTAAATTGAGCAGCAACAATCACAAAAGCATTCATAAAATTAGTTGGCACTAATTCTCCATTTTCAACCGTTGTATTTTCATCTAACAATACCACAGCACTTGAAGTTCCTGTTGTGGTAAGTCCATTAGGATCAATATTTGCAACAGTTAAAGAATTACCAAGTACAGCAGTATCATTACCAGATAATTGGATCGTTCCAAATACTGCATTATCATCTGCAGAATCAGAATTATCATCACTACCTGAGCAAGCCATAACAAACAAGGTAACTACAACAATTTTTAATACGTTCAATATTGTTTTCATAAAATTTTATTTTTTTACAATTTTAAAATTGGCTTCAGATTTATTAGTAATGAGTCTAAGTATGTAAACACCTTTGCTTAAAGCACCAAGAGCAATTCTATTTAAGTCACTAGAGCTTTCAAAAACTATTTTCCCAGTTAAATCAACAACTATAATTTTCTCAAATTCATGATTTAATGTAGATTCTATTTGTATGTCGTTTTCAAAAGGGTTTGGGAAGATTGTGGTTGATTTGTACAAACTTTCTACTGTACTAGCTGTTTCTTCATCAACATTAAATGTAGCACAACAATACAAAGACCAATCTCCATTACTATTTTGCACTCTTATACAAAATGAGTGATCCCCTTCTTCAATATTCATGTCTGTTGTTACTAATAAGGGATTTGGAGCAGTAATATCAAAAGACATTCCTTGACCAAAACCAGGATCATCATCTATAAAATATTCTGCAGCAACAATATCATCTGGTATATCACTGAAATCATTAATATAAATGATTTGCCTATCGTAATGACTCCAAGTTCCATCTTCTACTTGAGTCTGAACATAGAAACTATGAAAACCTTCCTCTAGATCAACAGTTGAAATTATATAGGATTCAGTAATTGATGAACTCATTGGATCAACATCTAAAGATACTGGAACATCATCATTAAAGAAATAACGAGCTGTCACAATGTTTTGGTCTGAAGGAAAATCTGCCACATAAAAAGCAGCTCTATCGTAGTGACTCCAAGTTCCATCAGAATCCTGAGCCTCAATATGAAAGCTATGAAAACCTTCATCTAAACTTCCTATTGATAAAGAATACGATTCTGTTATTTGAGTAGTCATCGGATTAACGTCTAACATTACAGATGCATTATTATCGATGTAATATCTAGCAGCAACAATGTTCTGACCTGTTAAAAAATCTGAACTATAAAATGTTGAACGATCGTAATGACTCCAGCCTCCATTTCCTTCATTCGCAGCTTGATCAAACACACGTACATACAAATCATGAAATCCGTTAGACAAACCAGTTGTAATCACATTAAAACTCTCATCTATTTGAGTAATTGCTATGGTTGTATTGTTGCCCAAACCATTATCGTTTCCGTCAAAAAAATATTCTGCTGTCGTAATATTTTGCGCACTTGAGAAAAACCAAAGCACACAAAATAAAATTACAAGTTTAAGTTGCCTCATAACTTTATTAGTTAGAGTTAGACTGAATAGTCACTTCCAAATCTCCTCCTGGAGCTATTTGCGATGTTATTGAAGTGATAGTTACAATAGGAATACCTGCTGTAAAACCTAAATTATTGAACGTGAAATTGGTATTTGTACTGTACAGACCTATATCGTCTCCATCAACTCCTGCACCTAATGCAGGAGAAGTTGCCTGCAATGTATAATCGTCTGTTAAAGCATCAAACACATCATCAGTAGCATTGACAAAAAGTGGATCTGAATCAGGAATATTAGCATTTCCGACTAAAGCAGCAACACTATTGAGGTCATTATACGTTAGGCAGTTATTAAAAACCACACCATCTCTATTAGGATCGTAAATTGAGTTTACAGATGCATAAAATATACAATCTTGCACTTCTAAATCTCCTGTTTCCTCATCTATATTAGTGATTATACCTTCATTAAGAAAAATGTTGTTGTGAACTTGTACCGATTCATGGTAAAAGACATATAGATTATTGTAAAATATATTATTAGATATGATAGTGTTTGTGTACTTAGTATTTGTCGCACTATTCGTTCCAATATCATAAATAATATTACCTCTAATAATCACATCATCTGCAATAGCATTACCACCAAAAAATATAGTGTTATCGAAAAAATTATTTTCAAGTACTAAATCTGTGATTAGTGTATCATCATTATCAATAACAAAATTATTTGTAAAATGAATTCCTGTAAAACGAACATTTGATGCGCTATTTGATAAAGTAACATAATCAACCATGGTTTCTTTATCACTATCACTATGAGAATAGCCTATAATTGTTAAAGGTTTATTTACTGTTATATCTCCATAATTGATTTCAGAAGCATGTACATAAATAATAGAATTGTCTGCTGCATTAGTAATTGCGCTTTGCAAATCGTTGTAATCAGCATCTGCTCCTACGCTATTATCAACTGTAATAACCGTTTGCGCTTGACTGCTCAATATCATCATAAAGGCTGTCATAAAAAGTAAAAATTTGGTTTTCATGTCTTAAATGGATTTAATAATTAATAACTAAAAGTAAATTAACAACAGATATATCATTTACACCAGCTAGAATTCATAACTGTATGCTTTGAGTTTATTTTTGCGAAAATGCCATTGGGTTTATTAAAATTTAAATTAAATTTAACAAGCTATTAATTAACCCTTTAAAATTCAATGCGACAATTCTTACTTTGTTTAGTAATCGGTTTTTCATGTTATACTTATGCACAAAAAAGCGCACAGGATTCTATCTTAAAAAAATTAGAAACTCATACTACTAAAGATTCTATTCGTGTAAGACTTTTAATTAATGCAGCGAACTCTATTACTTACAACAACCCAAATCAAGCACTTAATCTTGTTGAAGAAGCTCTCAAAATATCATCTGAAATAAAATGGACTAAAGGAAGCGTTTATGGTATGAGACAAAAAGGAGTCGTTTACTATAGTTTATCCGATAATTTGAATGCTATGGAAGCCTTTCAAGAAGCCTTAAAAATAAATTCTACTTCACCTAACGAACTCCTTGAAGCTAGCTTATACAACAACTTAGGCAATATATATGCAGACTTAAAGCTTTTTGACAAAGCCATAACTAATTACAAGACACTTCTTTCTATTGCTAAAAAATCAAATAAAAAAGACGAGCAGATTAGAGCACTAGTAAATATTGGCACAGTGCAAATAGAAAAAGGAAACCTTGATGAAGGTATTATAAATTTAGATCAGGCTTTAATTTTTTCCAAAGAAGAAAAAAACGACTTTTATATAGCAGCAATTTTAAATAATCTTGGTTTGGCATACAAAGAAAAGAAAGAGTATTCAAAATCATTAGACTATTACCTTAAAGCCTTAAAAATAGCAACACAAGTTAAAAGCAAATATACCCAAGCGACAGCTCTTAATAGTCTAGGAAAAGTTAACATCATTCTTAATGACTATGAATCTGCAAAAGATTTTAGCACCAAAGGATTAAAAGTAGCTCAAGACATTGAAGCTATAGAATGGCAAGCTGATGCATGGGAAGTACTAACAAAAGTACATGAATACAATAACAATCATGCCGAAGCTTTAATTGCATATAAAAACCACATAATACTAAGAGATAGTGTTAGTACTGAAGAAAAAATAGCAGAGCTTACTAGAAAAGAAATGCAATTCAAAATAGAAAAACAAGAAGCGCTTGCAAATGCAGAAATTTCCCGCCAAAAACTCATAAAAAACTCAACTATGTTAGGAGGAAGCGGATTAGCAATAGTATCGATTATAGGGTTTATGTTATACAGACGTAAACGTGATGCTATTTTACAAAAAAAAGAAGCTCAATTTAATACTAAAGTTGCAGATACAGAATTAAAAGCTTTAAGAGCACAAATGAATCCGCATTTTATTTTTAACTCCTTAAATTCCATTAATTCTTATATCGCAAAAAACGACATAGAAAGTGCAACTAATTATTTGACGAAATTTTCAAAATTAATGCGTGAGACTTTAGAAAAATCAACTGAAAAAGAAATCACTCTAGATGAAGATATTCAAATATTAAAAACCTATATAGATATTGAAAACAAACGTTCAAATGATAGCTTTAAATATACCATAACAGTCGATGACAATATTAATTCTGAAAACACATTGACGCCTCCAATGATTTTACAACCATTTGTAGAAAACAGCATTATTCATGGGCTAAGAGATATTAAAAAAAATGGACATATAAACATTGTATACAAAAAGGAAGACAACATGCTAGTCTGTACTGTTGAAGATAATGGGATTGGAAGAGCAAAATCTTCAGAATCTAAAGTGCAATCTAATAAACGTTCATTAGGAATGAGCATCACTAAAAGCCGAATAGAAATTCTAAATAAACTTAAAAACACAAAAGGAGATTTTAAAATAATTGATCAACCAAACGGAACAAAAATTGAAGTAAAACTGCCATTAACTTTAGCGTATTAAAATGATTAGAACACTAATAATAGATGACGAACAACACTGCATTGATAGGATTGAAAAACTAATAAATGATTACGGCAAAAACCTTAATATAATAGCAACATGTTCAACGGTTGAAGACGCTCTAAAAAAAACCGATGCGCTTAATCCTGATCTGGTGTTCTTAGATATTGAAATCCACGATAAAACTGGGTTTGATTATTTAGAGCAATTAGGCGAATTCGACTTTCATCTCATCTTTACCACAGCTTTTGATAATTATGCCATAAAAGCATTCAAATATAGTGCTATGGATTATTTACTCAAACCGATAGATAATGATGACTTCATTAAAGCAATAGAACGCTTAAATAAACGAGTTTCTGCAGCAGATACAGAAGTGCAAATTAAAATGCTTTTAAATAATCTTAAAAAAGAAGACCATAAAAAAACAATAAGAATTCCAACATTAGATGGATTTGAAATTCTTGAAATAAGGAATATTATTCATTGTCAAGCTGAAACAAGTTACACACATATTTTTACTGAACAACAAAAATATATGGTATCAAAAAGCATAAAATTTTATGAAGATCTTTTAAAAGATGCTAATTTTTTCAGAATTCATAATTCACATCTTGTAAACATTAATCACATAAAAAAATACACAAAAGGCAAAGGTGGTTATGTTACCATGTCAAACAATTCTACAGTTGATGTTTCTACAAGAAAAAAAGAAGAGTTTTTAAAACTATTCAAATAAAATCACTCTACTCTAACCCAATATTGAGTTCTAAAAAAGAACGCGACATAACCTCTTACTTCTAATCGATTTGGATTATTATCATCAAGTTTAAGACGACACGTATATATTTTGCCATCATCAGGATTTGTAATGGTTCCATTTTTATAAGTAGATTCTTTTCTTTCCATATTTTTTATAATTACCAATCCTAAGACAGGTTTTTTATAATCTTTACCTTCACAAGAGCCACACAGCAAATCACGTTTTGACTTATTAAAAATTTCAATAATCTTTCCGTAAACCTTTCCGTCTTCTTTATAAATTTCTACAATAGATTTTTCAACTCCAGTGACATCGTCAATAGTTTTCCATTGCCCCAAAATATCTTGTGCAATTGAAGGAAAAACTATTCCGAAGCAAAGTATCAACAAACAATAAAAGCGCATATTACCTGTGTTTTCTTAATGTGGTTAATGAAACATTTAGCTCAAAACCCAATAACAAAATATTTGCATTAAGCCATAAATAGAACATGAGTATTAATAACGCTCCAATTGACCCATATAGTTTATCGTATTGCCCAAAATTTTCGATATATACACCAAATAAATACGACGTTAGTATGATTAGTAGTGTTGTAAATAAAGCTCCAACAGAGAAAAACTTAAATTGCTTTCCTTCTTTGGTTCCATAATAATATAGCGTAGCTGTTGCTAAATACACCATAATTATAAAAAATAAATATTGTGACAATACCAATAAAAATCCACTATTCTCATTTTCAACATGTGCAAATTCTACGAAATTTTCAACCACATAAATATTAAAAAACCCAAGAACTGCAACTGTGAGAATTAATAAAAATGCAAGAATTAAAGCGACACTAAGTGCATACATATATTGCTTAAAAATATTTCGAGTAAGTTGCTCATGATATGAGCTTTCAAAACCAGAAAACACAGCGTTTACACCATTAGCCATTAGCAAAATAGAAACTAAAAAAACCGATGAGATAAGGCCACCTCCTTTTATGTTTTCAAAAATACTATCATAAAAGAAATCGGTCGTAGTTGGTGGTAAAAATGATTGTAAGAAATTTAAAAATTCTGTTTCAAAACCTTCAATTGGAATATAAGGAATTACAATAATAACAAACAGTAAAAACGGAAACAATGCCATAAAGAAACTATAAGCAATAGCACTAGCTCTTGTACTCAAAGCACCTTTTACAATGCCAATGGTATAGAGTTCTAACAAGTCGTAAAGCGACAAACCTTCTAAAACCTTTAACTTAATGCTTTTGAAGAATTTTACCAGCAGATTTACCACAGGAATTTTCTCTAATTTATCTTCAATAGGTTTTGACATGCAATGGCTTTAATTTTGATTTTTATACAGTTATCAAACTAATTTGAATACTCGTAAATGTAGAAAACTTCTTCCTACAAATTTAAGAAAAGTATAAAAACTTACAATGAGTTATGCCTTGCTTCCACCGAAAACAATTATCTTAGCCAACTTAACGTTTCAGTCAAAAAAAACAATACAACTAATGTCAATATCATCCTTAAATGCCATTTCTCCTATAGATGGTCGTTACAGAAATAAAGTAGAAAAACTTGCTCCTTATTTTTCTGAAGAAGCCCTTATTAAATATCGTGTTTTAGTTGAAATTGAATATTTCATCGCACTTTGCGAATTAAAATTACCTCAACTATCAAGTATCGATACTTCTGTTTTTGAAAAATTAAGAGCCATTTACACCGGATTTACATCTGAAAACGCTCAAGCTATAAAAGACATTGAAGCCATTACAAATCATGATGTAAAGGCGGTTGAGTATTTTATTAAAGAAGAATTTGATAAACTAAATCTTTCTAAATACAAAGAATTTATTCACTTTGGACTAACCTCTCAGGACATCAACAACACCGCAATTCCTTTAAGTATTAAAGATGCTATGAATGATGTTTATGTTCCAGAATATTTTGAAGTTTTAAACAAACTAAAAGAAATTGCTACAGAATGGAAAGATATTCCTATGCTAGCAAGAACACATGGCCAACCTGCTTCACCTACACGATTAGGAAAAGAGATTGAAGTATTTGTTGTGCGTTTAGAAGAGCAGTTTAATTTACTGAATGACGTGCCAAGTGCTGCAAAATTTGGTGGAGCAACCGGAAACTTCAATGCACATAAAGTGGCTTATCCTAATATTGATTGGAAAGCTTTCGGATCACAATTTGTTCAAGAAAAATTAGGCCTGCAACATTCATTTCCAACCACACAAATTGAGCATTACGACCATATGGCTGCGTTATTTGACGGTTTAAAACGAATCAATACCATTATCATTGATTTAGATCGTGATATTTGGACTTACGTTTCGATGGAATACTTTAAGCAAAAAATTAAAAAAGGTGAAGTTGGAAGTAGCGCGATGCCACATAAAGTAAATCCTATAGATTTTGAAAACTCTGAAGGAAACTTAGGTATTGCCAATGCTATTTTCGAACATTTATCTGCAAAGCTTCCGATTTCAAGATTGCAACGTGACTTAACAGACAGTACAGTTTTACGTAATGTTGGAGTCCCTTTCGGACACACACTTATTGGTTTTAAATCGACTTTAAAGGGATTGAATAAATTATTATTAAATGAATCAAAATTTGCTGAAGACTTAGAAAACAATTGGGCTGTTGTTGCTGAAGCTATTCAAACGATATTGCGTCGTGAAGCGTATTCAAATCCTTATGAAGCTTTAAAAGGGTTAACAAGAACAAACGAAACAATCAATGAGCAATCTATTTCAAATTTTATTGATACTCTAGAGGTTTCTGATGCTATTAAAGCTGAATTGAAAGCTATAAATCCAAATAATTATACTGGAATTTAAACATGTCATTTAACAAAAACACTTTAGCACTTACTTATACTGCAGTTTTAGTCTTAGGCTTTTTTATTTCAGGCCTATGTGACGTGCTAGACTATTTTATTGTAAAAGCACTTTTATTCACAGGCTTTGCAGCGCTTATCACTGTACTTGTTTTAATAACCATTAAAGAATTAGATTCTAAATAAAAATCACCTTAAGTTGAACTTAAGGTGATTTAACATTAACATTTTCAATACGAATCAGTTATTGAAAAAATTTAGTAATTTCTTTTAATTGTGATTCTTCAATATTTCCTTCATCTAAAACAGAAGCTAGTTTCATGATTTTAGCGAAATTCATATCATCTCCTAGAACTCTTACAACTGCAAAACCTGCTTCATTAGAATTTCCTAGAAGAATAAACTCATCTACATTGTCTCCATCTCCTATACATTTAACAACGAATTTTCCATCTGTAGAATTTCCGCCACGCATTAACTCTTCATATTTAGGATTTTCTAAAATAGTTTTCACTTTAGCATATTCAATAGCCATTTGTTCCTTATTAGTTTCTTCAGCAACAAAAGCAATAAGACTTAATTTATCGACAGAATCGTAGGCTTCTTTCTGTTCTTCATCTAATAGTGTTTCATCTATTTTCAGTAAGCTAATTGGTACATCTAATGATGTAAATCCAGGAGCAAGTTCACTATCTACATAGAAACTTTGCAATGTTGGATCTTGGTTGCAACTTTGTAAGGTTACAACCAAGAACAACATCATGATTATGGTTTTGATTGATGAGTTCATAGTGTTATTATTTTTTATTTTTCCCAGCTTTTTTCAACTGTTCGCCTCCAGGCATGTTCATTTGACTTGTTAATTTAGAGATTTGTCTTAAATCAATATCTCCTGTTAAGGTCAATAATACAGTTTCAATTTCTCTTTTCTTCCCATTGATAGTGATATCTTGACCTTGGGTCATTTCTTTAATACCATTAACAAACATCAATAGCTCCTTAACGTGATTTTCATCTTTACCTTCTCTTACATAAAAGTTAACGGTTTGATCGCCATCTTTTATACGCATCAATTCTTCCATACTAGAATTCTTAAGGTATTTTGCTACTGTAGCATTCATATCTCCTGAAATTTTTTGATCTCCAGTTGTAAATACTTTAAAGCTTGTAATATTTTCTGCCATATTAATATAGCCTTGCATTTCTGGATCATCTGCATCAACTCCCATCAATGCTAACATTTTAAACATTTTTTGGTTAACAATTACAGAGGTTACATCTTCTTGATCTTCAAACTTATCAAATACACTCTGTGCAGTTACTACGATAGACGATAACATTAGTGCTACTATTAGGATTAAATTTTTCATGTGTTCTTGTTTTTTTTAATTGTTTTCTTTTGTATTCTTTAAAAATTTGTTTGTTGTGTTTCCGAGTTCATTTACATAACTCGCTTTTTCAGCACCTACTTTAAAACTTTCAGATGCTAGGCCTAAAGCATTAAAACTTGACGCGCCTTGGTTAAAATTATCTGACAATACACTTAAGCTAGAAGTGCCTTTATTAAAATTTGAAGAAAGCATAGCCAGCGCTTCTTTGGTTTGGAAATACACTTCACGTTCTTCTTCTGTTAAGCTTGCAAAGGTCACGATCTCTTTATCTCCTCCCATTTTCGGAATAAAAATTCCTAACATTAGAACTGCTACTGCTGCGACAGAAATCCATTGATACTTGAAGTTTTTCTTAGGTTTTAATGGAACGTCTTTAGTATATAGTTCTTGTTTTGTTGTATTAAAATATTGAAACATTACTTTGTACGATTCTAAATGAGGAGCCACATTGTCTTGTGCAAAATACTCTTTTAGTTGTTGCTCTTCCCTTAGCGATGTTTCGCCATTGTCGTACTTTTCTAATAGTTTCTCTATGCTATTTAACACCATAACTGTGTGTATTAGTTAATTTTTCTCTTATTGTTTTTCTTGCTCTTGATAAAGCGACTCTAATTGCTGTTGGATTCATATCGACCACTTTGGCTATTTCTTCATAGTCATATTCTTCAATATCTCTGAGCTGTAATATTATTTTTTGCTGTTCTGGTAATTCTTCAATTATTTTTGAAACCCAATCAACACTATCTCTATTTTCTACTTGACTCTGTAAAGACGTGTTATTGTCTTGATAATTACTATGAACTATTTTTAAATTCTGCGCTTGTTTCGATTTTAATCGATCTAAGCAAAAATTCTTTGTCATTGTCATTGAAAAGGCTTCAACATTTTTGTAGTCGCTAATTTTCAATTTGTTTCGCCACAGTTTCATTAAAATCTCTTGCGTCGCATCTTCTGCTTCTTCATTAGAAACTAAGAGTCTTTTTGCTAAGCGAAAGACTTTATCTTTAAAAGGCATTACTAATTTTACAAAATCAGTCTGTGTCATTGTTTGGTTGTTAGTTCAAAACAGGTGATTATTCTGCTTCTTATAATTACGACGAACATGTATAAGTTTTGTTACAATCAAATGAAAAATATTTAATCTCTGCAACATCTAGTATCGTTTAAGATGTTTTTGAAGAGTTCCCAACTGAGATTCATGCAAACAAAATAAGGTTAGTATTAAATTTTTTAATTTACAATAATGTAAGTAAATTTATAGTTTAGTTGACGAACTAATAATGTTAGTTTGCCATAAAATTGAAAAAGAAAAAGATATGAGACTCCTTAAACTATGCCTACTTCTTACAGTAGCGCTTACATTTACGAATTGTTTTGAAGATAACGACGATAATGCTATTGCTGCAAGCGAGATTAACGATTTTGTTTGGAAAGCTATGAATGCAACTTATCTTTACAAAATTAATGTTGATGATTTAGCAAACAATCGTTTCACATCTGATGAACAATACACATCTTACCTCAACCAATTTTCTTCTCCTGAAAGTATTTTTGAAAATTTAGTTTATGATCCTTTAGACCCTTTTAGCATTATTATACCTAATTATTTTAATTTCCTCCAAGGTCAAGAAGGCACCTCACTTTCCACTGGAGTAGAGTTTAATTTTCATCGCAATCCACAGAATCCAACGTTAATAATTGGTGTTGTAAGATTAGTGCTTCATAATAGTGTTGGTGATCAACAAGGTTTACAACGTGGACAACTATTTGATGCAGTAGATGGTATTGCCTTAACAGAAACTAATTTCACAAACTTTTTAAGTCAAAATTCATATACTTTAAATTTTGCCAATTATAATGATAACGGAACACCTCAAGTTGACGATGATGTTATTGAATCTACTTCAAATAGTGTTAGTTTAACTGCACAAGTCTATACTGAAAACCCTGTTTACCAAACAGACATCATTGATGTAAATGGCGAAAATGTTGGATATTTAGTATATAATGGATTTAACAACAACTTTGATAACGAACTCAATGCAGCCTTCGGACAGTTTCAAGCGAGCAATATTCAGCACTTGGTATTAGATTTAAGGTATAATCCAGGTGGTTCTGTAAATACAGCTTCATTATTAGGTAGTATGATTACTGGTCAGTATACTGGAGACATCTTTTCAAAATTGGTTTACAATGAAGATTTACAACAAAATAACAGTAATTATAAATTTGTAAATAGTTTTGATGGCAATGCCATTAATAGTTTAAATCTTGATAAAGTTTATGTGCTTACTTCAGGATCTTCGGCTTCTGCAAGTGAATTAATTATTAATAGTTTAGACGAATACATAGATGTTGTACAAATTGGAGATTTTACAAGAGGTAAAACACAAGCATCTATAACGTTGTTTGATTCTCCTGGGTTCGGCTCTAATGATATCAATCCAAATCACACTTATGCCTTACAACCTCTAGTTGCGAATTCTATTAATGTAAATGATGGTGCAGTTCCTGCAACTGGTTTAACACCAGATACAAATTTAGTTGAAGTAGCTCGTAATTATGGTGTACTTGGTGATGTTAATGAACCTTTATTAGCAGCAGCAATATTAGACATTCAAGGTTTGGGTCGCAACAACCAACCTGAAACTGAATTTAGACCACTTGAAAAAGATGTTAATTTGAAACCTTTTGAAGATCGAATGTATATTGATGCCGACGATGTATTTATTAATCGGTTACAATTCGATTAATACTTTATAGACATAAAAAAGCCACTTTTAAAAGTGGCTTTTTTTATAGTTTGCTATTTTAACTAGTTAAAATATACAGCACTCGGAATGATATTTAAAGTAAATAATTGTGATTGAGAATTAGTACTTAAATCATAAACTTTCAGTTCACCATTACTTGCAAAATCTCCTGCATCTAAACCATATAAAAAGCCATCTCGAACACTCATTCCATAAAAATTAACTCCAGATATTTCTGAAGCAGTAGGGAATGTAGTTGCTGTTTCAGCCATTTTATAAACTGATCCTCCTGCATAAATATAAAAATTACCATTATCAAAATTTAAGTCTGAAGCCGATGATATTGCTGCTCCTAAACTTATCGTTTGCGATATTAAATCTGTATCAGTATCTATTTCAATTAAATTTTCAGAAGATAACACCCATAAATCACCATCAGAATCTAACTGAAATGAATCAGGTGAATTACCAACAGTAATATTATCTTCTAATTCGTCTGTTTGTGTATTTATTACATTTAGCTCATTACCATTACCGTAAATACCAGTTGCTACATATACTTTATCTCCTACTGCAATAACTTCGTTTGGTAAATAACTAGAACTTATTGTATCTATAATTGAATATGTTGACAAATCTATAATAGCAATATAGTCATCGTCAGAAGGTGTAAATTCTCCCCAATTTGAAACGTAACCTTTTCCGTTAGAAATAGCCATATATCTCGGACTTGAGAATCCAGTAATGGTTGCTACAGACTCAAATGTATACCTATTTACAACTTCAATAGTATTAGAAACATTTAAAATGATATAAGCAAGATTACCATTAAAAGTAATGCTTTGTGCTGTATCTCCTAAAGATGTTAAATTAACCGAACTAAATACATTGTTCTCTACGGTTTGAAAATCATTCGATATGTAAGAAACAGATGCATTTCCTCCAAAAAAGTTTCCTTCATGTAAGACAAAGATTCCGTTTTCATAATTTCCCAAAGGTTCTGGAGTTCCTGCATCATCATCACTACTACAGGATGTGAATATAAAGGCGATTGATAATACAATTAAATAAAGTTTTTTAATAGTCATTGTTTTTAAAATTTAAGTGTTAGTTTAATATTGAAATTTCTATTTGGCATTGGTCGCAATGCTACGTTTTCGTAATACGAATTGTATATGTTATTAATTCTGAAATCGGTTATATAACGCATTTTATTCTTAGTTTTTATAGTATATGACAGTCCTAAATTACCAACATCAAAACCATCAAGTGTATTCCCTATAATATCGACTTCTCCATTATATAAATGCTGATAAAATGCTGTAAATGTTTTATAAGTGTAGGATAGTGATACATTCGTTTTATGAACTGGTACATAAAACAATGGTTGCTGTTTTTCTATATCTTCAGTTTTAGTATAAGAATAAGACGTTGTTAGAAATAGCGTGTGCTTTTTAATTTGTTGTGTGACACCAAGTTCTGTTTCAAATCCATAATGCTTTGCACTTGCAATATTAACAGGACTCCAATACCCTAAAATTGCATTTGGCCTCCATTGAATTAAATCTGAAGTTTCGATATAAAATGTATTGAGTTTGAAATCCATATTCTTAAACCTTAATTCATGCCCTAAATCTAATTGATAAGACTCTTCTGGTTTTAAATCTAAATTCCCACCTGGATTCCAGTATAAATCATTAAACGTAGGTACTCTAAAATTTTTAGAAGCATTAAATTTTAATGTATAAGGTTTGAAAAATTGGTAACTAACATCTCCCGAAAACACTAACGGACTTTCAAAATCTGAAATCACATCCTTTCTGGCATTTAAGTTATACTGTAACTTTGCTGTTGGACGATGACTTAAAACAACTGTAGCAGAAAACGCATTTCGTTTTGGATCATTAAAACTATTGCCTTCACCTGTAATATAACTGTAATCGGCTATAAGATTTAGTTTTAAACGTTTTGAAAACTCACGTTTATAATGATATTTTAGCATCCATGTATTGGCTTGTCCTTTTGAAAAATCATCAAAAAATTTACTTTCAAAGTATTTAAATTGTTCCTGTAAATGAACGGCTTTAAGACTTGATGTATAATTGTCTTCTATATGAATCCATTCGACCATACTTCTATAATCTTCAGATTCATATTTACTATTAGAAGACGCTAATAACGTTGAAGAAAATTCACGATCACTTCTAAAATTTTGATGATGCAATTTAAGGACATCTTTTGTTGAAAACACAAAACCTAAATTCAAATTGATATCTAAATTATTGAAGGCTCCATTTTCATTTCGTTTGTCTGTGCCTAAAAATTTATAATCATTTTCAGAATCGACATAAGCAACTCCAAAATTACCAGACCAAGCTCCATGTCCAAAAGACGTTTTGTAATTTATATTTTTAGTATTGAAGCTTCCATAGCCCAATTGAACAGTATGATTAAAGTGTTTTTTAAAGTCAAAATCGTTAGACAAATGAATGCTCCCTCCAATTGCTCCACTTCCATATTGCACACTTCCTCCTCCACTTCTAATGCTTATGGTATTGTAATTTGAAGAAGACATAATATTAAAATCTACCTGACCATTAAGTTGAGAATTGATGTTAATTCCGTTCCAAATCACAGCAGTTTGTGAAGCATTGGTTCCTCTAAACGAAGGTGAAGATACCATTCCGAAACCACTCTCTTTAAAATAAATATTAGAATTAAATCGTAAGACATCTGTTAATGATGTGTTATTCTTTCTAAGTATAGAATCGCTTAAAATTGTAAGCTTATAGCCATTTGCATAGCGTTTCAATTTCACATCACTCAACACGACTTCATCCAATTGCTGAATTGAATCAATTAATGTTTGCGCTTGCACAATGCTACCAAAAAGTAACGATAAAAAAAATAGTGTTATCTGTTTCATACCTCAAATACTTTTCTCCCGAAAGTAATATTGATTATGAATTTGGCAGGTCTCCTGACTTGTTTTTTATTAGTTCACCTTCCCAGTCTTTCAACCAGTGGTATTGAAGAAAATAATAACTCAATTAATGAGATACCGAAACACGTTCGATATAAACTTACAGTTGCGGGAACAGTTCTGGACTTGACAATACGTATCTCACCAGATTCCCTTTTAATCCATTCGCTAAACAAATGAAACCAAAATTCATTGCAAAAGTAGATTCTTTTTTAAGCTGAAACTAATAAAAACTTATTTTTTCTTATTCATTTTATAAATGAGATAAATAAAACCAATTAAAAAATGAAGTATTATTATTCCAGCTACTATATATATTGTTAAATTTGAATTATCACGCATAACATTAATTTTATTCAAATTTAGAGATTGTATCTCATTCTAACAGTTACAAATGTTACCATACAAACACTTATTTATTGCATATTTTTTACTATTCATAATCACAAGTTGTAAAGACGATAAAGGAATAATTAAACAACTTCCTTCTCAACCAGAACAAATCCAAAATAATTACGCAGAAGGGTTCTCCGTTGAAAAAAATGACACTTTTGACATCTTACATATAAAAAACCCTTGGCCTAAATCTGAAAAGAGTTATAAATATGCATTAACTTCAAAGGAAAACGCCTTTAAAGTCACTTTAAATAAAGAAGATTTTGATGGTATTTTAACGACACCTATTCAAAAAATTGTGGTGACTTCTACAACTCACATTCCTGCACTTGAACTTTTAGGTGTTGAACAAACGCTTATTGGTTTTCCTGGAACTGATTATATTTCTTCTGAAAAAACAAGAGCAAGAATTGATAATGGCAACATTCGAGAACTAGGAAAAAACGAAGGCATAAACACCGAAGTTCTACTTGAATTACGCCCTGATGTTGTTGTTGCCTTTGGTGTAGATGGCACGAACAAAAGTATGGAGATTATTGAAAAAGCTGGTATTCCTGTAATTTACAATGGCGATTGGGTTGAAAAATCTCCTTTAGCAAAAGCGGAGTGGATTAAATTCTTTGGTGCTTTATATGATAAAAATACAGAAGCAGAAACGATTTTTAATCACATTAAAACCGATTATCTTGAAGCTAAAAAAATCGCATCTAAAGCAACATCAAAACCAACTGTATTATGTGGAGCCATGTATAAAGATGTTTGGTATTTACCAAACGGAACAAGTCCTGAAGCTCTGTTTTTAAAAGATGCCAACACCAATTATCTATGGAGTGAAACCACCGAAACCGGAAGTTTAGCTCTTAGTTTTGAAGCCGTATTTGAAAAAGGAAAAACTGCCGAATTATGGTTAAGTCCATCCTATTACAAAAGCTATGAAGACTTAGAAAAATCAAATAGTCATTATACTAAGTTTGATGCTTTTCAGAATAAAAAAATCTATACCTTTTCTAATACAACAGGTAAAACAGGAGGCGTAACATATTATGAATTAGGGATGAGTCGTCCAGATTTAGTCTTAAAAGACATGATTAAAATATGTCATCCAAAATTATTGACAGATTACGAACCAACATTTTTTAAGCCACTTGAATAACACTAATGTTATTTACAGCTAAGCAAAGAATCTTTTTTACATTAAATTTGTTGCAAATTATGAAATTCCTCGTTCCTCGGAATGACAAAAAACAATGAAATCGAAACTCACTTATCCATTCGTTTTTTTATCAGTATTGCTATTGATATGCTTTTTGGTAAACATTAGTTTGGGCTCTGTGAGTATTCCTACCAGAGAAGTCTTTAAGAGTCTTTTTGGCAACTCTAATAATGAATCTTGGCAATATATCATTCAAGATTACAGATTACCAAAAGCCATCACAGCCATACTAGTTGGATCTGGTTTGGGAATTTCCGGATTACTTATGCAAACATTATTTAGAAATCCACTTGCTGGACCATTTGTTTTAGGAATAAGCTCTGGTGCAAGCCTTGGTGTCGCTTTAGTAATTTTAGGTTCAGGAGTATTTGGAGGTGTATTTGCAACGCTATTGATTTCAAAATGGAGCATCGTTATTGCAGCTAGCTTAGGTAGTTTTTTAGTATTATTAGCTGTGCTTTTAATTTCTTCAAAAGTAAGAGATACCATGGCTATTTTAATTATAGGTTTAATGTTTGGAAGCATAACTGCTGCTGTGGTGAGTGTCCTTTCCTATTTTAGTTCTGCTGAACAATTACAACAGTACATTTTTTGGGGATTTGGAAGTTTAGGAAACCTCTCTTGGAATGAAGTTATAATCTTTTTCTGTATTTATGGCTTTGGAATTGTATTAACCATTTTTTCAATTAAAGCATTAAATACATTTTTGTTAGGTGAAAACTATGCCAAAAGCTTAGGATTAAACATCAAACAAAGTCGGTTAATCATCATTTTAGCAACAAGTTTACTTGCTGGAACAATTACAGCTTTTGCTGGTCCAATTGCTTTTATCGGACTTGCAATTCCGCACATGACTAGGCAATTATTTAACACTTCAAATCACAAAATATTATTACCAGCAGTATTCTTATTTGGAGCAATTGTTATGCTTATTTGCGATAGTATTGCACAATTACCAACCAGTGATTACACCTTACCAATTAACGCCATTACCTCTTTAATTGGAGCTCCAGTCGTGGTTTGGTTACTTGTTAGGAAACGGAAAATGGTATTTTAAATGACAACAACTAATTCACATATCATTCTTAAAACCGAAAATCTTTCCATTGGTTATGCTTCAAAGAAAACCACTTCGGTTATTGCTAACAATATTAATATTGAACTGAAACAAGGTGAACTCATCGGACTCGTTGGTGCGAATGGTATTGGAAAATCAACATTTTTAAGAACTTTAACATCTATTCAAAACCCTTTAAATGGTACGATTTATCTAAATGATAAACCACTCGACAATCACTCTTCAATTGAATTAGCTAAAACAATGAGTTTGGTCTTAACCGAACAACTCATGTCTAAAAATTTATCTGTTTTTGAACTCGTTGCTCTTGGTCGTCAACCATACACTAATTGGGTTGGAAATCTTTCTACTGAAGATCTTTCAGTTATTAATAAATCAATTGAACAAACAAATCTTTCAGAATTTAAACATAGAAAATGTTTTGAATTAAGTGATGGTCAGCTTCAAAAAGTAATGATTGCACGTGCTTTATCTCAAGATACAGATCTTATTATTTTAGATGAACCTACAACACATTTAGATATGTATCATAAAGCATATATTTTGAAATTACTTCAAAAACTTGCTAAAGACACCAACAAAACCATTCTATTTTCTTCTCATGAAATTGATTTAGCTATCCAATTATGTGATACTATGATTGTAATGACATCTAATAATGTTGTATACGATTCTCCTTGTAACCTTATTGAAAAAGGGCTTTTTGAAACTTTGTTCCCAAAGGACTTAATTAATTTTGATAAAAACACAGGAAGTTTCAGAATAAAATAACTCACTAATAATCAGCATTCAAGTCTAATAAAATTTAATTTTCACACTAAATCTATATTTCGACATACTGCAAAAATCACAGTTTAAATGCAAATTAAAAGTTATAATTTGCAAAATACTAACCAACTAAAAATGATGCGATTAACCAATCCTTTCGTTCTTATATTTTGTGTTTCTTTTATACTTACAGGATATTCACAAAATGATAGCAAAGCAACAGAATACAGAAGAAGTTCTCTATATACGCTTATGGTTGCAGATTCAACTAGAAATTTCAACCAACTTATTGAAGAAACTTTTATCAACTCAAGAATTCCTGAAAAATTTAACAATCATATCGTAAGTGAAAGAAGTGTTCCTAAAGTATATAACGACACACTTTCTAAAACCGATTTAAAAGAAGCTCAAAAAACGGTTATCTCAGAATTCTTATCAACACATGACATTGCAAAGTTAATGGTTGCCAAATGGTTTAATCGCAGTGAACAAGGTGGATTTAACATGGATTTAATTTCCGAAAGAGGATTTTATAGTGCTACAGATTTAGACGTTAAAATTGCAAAGAATAGCGAAAGAGGGACTGCAATGTTAGCTGATGCTGGTGAAGAATTGATTAAAAACACATTTGTTATTGTTAACAATTTTAAATACACTGACAAGGAGGAAGTTGCTAAAAAAGCAAAAGGTTTGTTATCAATAGTTTCCGATGTTGCGGTAATGGCTGGTGCCAATGATGTGGCTTCTGTTAGTGATGCCGCAAGTGAAGGCATAGGTGTATTAGGCAAAGGGTATGTTATAAAAACTGATGCACTTTTATACAGACTTAAATGGAATGATGAAGTTGCCAGTATTTTTTATAATGACTATTGGACTGAAGATAGTAACATTGATGAAGAAAAAGTCAAGGCATTTAACGAATCTAATATTTTCGAATTAGAATATATTGGAACACAAATGGCTTGGGCAGATTTACAAAGTACATCATATACACAAAAAACTGATGAAGAATTAATTACTGTTGCCACAATAAAAGCTTCAGATGCTGTCACAGCAAAATTGCAAAGAGAATATGAAGTCTTTAGAACGAAAACACCTTTGCTTAGCACAGAACCTTTATCGGCTAAGATAGGATTAAAAGAAGGTCTAGAAAAAGGCGATAAATATGAAGTTCTTGAACAAATTTTAAATAAAGAAGGTAAAACGGAATACAAACGTATTGGAGTGATTAAAGTTGATAAAGATCAAATTTGGGATAACCGATTTAATGCTGATGAAGAAAACACTGACAAAACCCTTGAATACACCGTCTTTAAAGGTTCAAAAAATAAATTTTATCCTGGAATGTTAATACGTCAAATTAATTAAAATATAAAATCATGAAATTAAAACATTTAATAGTATCAGTACTTTTTATTGGTTTTTGCACAAGTGTAAATGCACAATGGAAAAAAAACAAAGCGAATGAAGACACAAAAATCTGGAGATACGACCTAGAATGTGAAGGCATTGCTAAACAAGGATCAAAACTAGTTAAAGTATGGTCGTATTCTAAAAATCCAAAACACGCAATCTCACGAGGAATGAAGAACGCTGTTCACGGCATTATTTTTAAAGGTTATGCTGGAGGAAAACAAGGCTGCACACCATTTAGAGCTTTAGTAAACGATCCTGAAATGGAAGCTAAACACAAAGCATTTTTTGATAGTTTCTTTGCTGATGGTGGAGCATATTTAAGATATGTAAGCTCTGCTACTGATGGAAGCATTGCTCCTGGTGATCGATTAAAAATTAGCAAACGTGAATATAAAATTGGAATTGTTGTTAATGTACTAACAGATCAATTAAGAAAACTTCTAGAAAAGGAAGGCATCGTAAAATCACTAGACTCTGGTTTCTAATTCGTAAAAAAAATCAAAATGAAAACACATAAATTTTTCACCCTTATTACATTTACATTATTCTGTTTATTAAGTTTTGGCCAAGCAAAAAAACCAACACTAATGGTAGTACCTAGTGATGTTTGGTGTAACCAAAATGGGTATATGCTAAATTTTGACAATCAAGGTTCAACCATAAAAATTCCTGATTACAAAAGAGCATTTCAAGAAAACCCTGAAGTATTACAAGTCATAAGTCAAATTAATGGTATGATGGCAGAAAGAGGATTTCCTCTTAAAAACATGGAATCTGCTATTAAAACTATGGAATCTAACGCTGTAGAAGATGCGTTAAGAAGTTCTAAAGATTCTGGAGCTGCTGTTGATGAAAGTCCGATAGATGCCATCAAAAAAGCAGCTAAAGCAGATATTATTATTCAACTAACCTGGACAGTTAACAAAACTGGTCCTAAAAAATCTATAAATTTCAATCTTCAAGGCTTAGATGCTTATACAGATAAGCAAGTCGCTACTGCTACTGGAACTGGAGCACCTTCATTTTCTGCCGAAACTCCTGTCCTACTTTCTGAAGCAGTACTCGCTCATATGGATAATTTCACATTATCGCTACAAGATCATTTTGATGATATGTTTGAAAATGGACGTGAAATTATTGTAAGAATCCAAAAATGGGATGATTGGGATGGTGATTTAGAAACTGAGTATGGTGGAGAAGATGAACTAGGCTACGTTATTGAAGATTGGTTAGCTGACAATACTGTAAAAGGAAGATTTAGTACTACAGATATGACTGAAAGTATGGCCCTTTTTGAACAAGTAAGAATTCCATTATATAATGATAAAGGAAGAGCTATCGATGCACGACGATTTGTAAGAGAATTAAGCAAGTATTTAAATGATGCTCCTTTTTCTATTCCTAATAAATTGGTTATGAAAGGACTTGGAAGAGCAACAATAATACTAGGAAGTAAATAATAAAACACAACACAATGAAAAACGCTTTAGCAATACTATTTTGTTTCGCTTCAATTGTAGCAATTGGACAAAACAAAGACTATGCAATTAACTTAGGTGCTTATGTTCCTGATCAAATTGAAAATGTACCAGCATCTGCCAAAAAGATGTTAATTAATAAACTTGGACAGATTGTAACTGCAAATGGCATTAGTGACAATCAATATAATTCAAGATTTATTATTACACCAAACATTGTAGTTGCAACAAAAGAAATTATGCCAACTGCACCTGTAAAAGTAGTTCTAGTTTTAGATGTTACCTTATACATTGGAGATGGCATCGCAGGAACCTTATATGCTAGTGAAACCTTTAATGTAAAAGGAGTAGGAACAACAGAAACAAAGGCTTACATGCAAGCTTTAAAACGACTTAAACCTAAAAATGAAGCGATGCTAAGCTTTATTTCTAAAGGAAAAGAGAAAATTATTGATTACTACAACTCCAATTGTGATCAAATACAAAAAGAAGCTGATGTTTTAGAAAACTCAGGTCAAGCAGAAGATGCTCTAGGAATAATGTTAAGTATTCCTGCTTCTAGTTCTTGTTTTGATAAATCGAAAAACAAAACAAAAGCACTTTATATCGAAGCCGTTAATAGAGATTGTAAAATAAGACTTAACGAAGCACAAGCCATTTGGAGTGCTAATCAAGATCTGGAAGCAGCAAATGAAGCCGCTAGAATTTTATCTTCAGTACAACCTGAAGCCGATTGTTTCAGTAAAGTAAAAGCACTATTTAGTAAAATTGAAGCAAGAGCTAAAGAATTACAAGATAGAGACTGGAATTATAAGCTAAAAGTTTTAGATGCAACTAAATCGTATTACGACTCTGCTTTTGAAGTAAGCATGGCAAGAGCCAAAAATCAACCAAGTACAGTCATGTATAATGTGAGAGGTTGGTATTAATTTTTAAATCAGTTCAAATTTATAAAAGCACTCTAATTGAGTGCTTTTTTTATTATTTCATTTTCTTTTCTACGTTATAATCATACTATTATTTATCTTTGATTTAAACACAATTTTATAAATGAACGACAATATCATTCTCATTTTATCAATTCTTATTTCTGCAGCTATTGGTGCTTATGTAGGCATGCTTTTTATTAAACTTAAAAGTAAAAGTGAGCAAAGTACGCTTGAAGAACGAAATAACAATTTGCAACAACAATTAACCGAATTTAAACAGTTTCATACTACTGAAAACGAAAAGCAAAACACAATTTTCAATACACAGTTAAATGAACTCAGAGACACTATTTCTAAAATTGAATCAGAAAGAGAAAGTATTCGTCGTGAAAAGGACGTATTAAATGAAGAATTAGCTAGAAAAAATGCAGATTATGAAAACCTTCAGCAGTTAAACTTAAAACGTGATGAAGAGCTAGAAGAGCGTCAAGAACAATTGCGAAAAGATTTCGAACTTCTAGCTACTAAAATATTAGATGAAAAATCTGAAAAATTCACACTTCAGAATAAAGAAAATATCAAAAACATTTTAAATCCACTTCAAGAAAAGATTCAGATTTTTGAGAAAAAAGTAGACGATACGCAAAAAGAAAGTATCAGTATGCACTCTGCCTTAAAAGAACAGCTACTCGGTTTAAAAGACCTCAATCAACAAATGGCAAAGGAAGCTACCAATTTAACTAAAGCATTAAAAGGCGATAGTAAAATGCAAGGAAATTGGGGCGAATTGGTACTTGAACGTGTACTTGAAAAATCTGGACTAGAAAAAGACAGAGAGTACTTTGTACAACAAAACTTTACAAGAGACGATGGCACACGAGTGTTGCCTGATATCGTTTTGCATTTACCAGACAATAAAAAAATGATTATTGACAGTAAAGTGTCTTTAACAGATTACGAACGTTATGTGAATGCAGACGATGATGAACGTGAGATGTACTTAAAAGCACACATCAATTCTATTAGGAGACACGTCGATCAATTATCTGAAAAAAAATATGAAGATTTATACGATATCGAAAGTCCAGATTTTGTATTACTTTTTATTCCAATAGAACCTGCTTTTGCTGTAGCCATCAATGCAGATAATTCGATATACAATAAAGCTTTTGAAAAAAACATTGTAATCGTTACGCCTTCTACTCTACTAGCGACTTTAAGAACAGTGGACAGCATGTGGAATAACGAAAAACAACAGCGTAATGCCATTGAAATAGCACGACAAGCTGGAGCACTTTACGACAAATTTGAAGGTTTAGTAAAAGATTTAACTGGCGTTGGAAAAAAGATAGATGATGCTAAAAAAGACTATTCTTCAGCTATGAATAAATTAGTTGAAGGAAAAGGAAACCTGATAACGAGTGTTGAAAAAATAAAAAAATTAGGAGCTAAAGCTAAAAAATCGTTACCTGAAGCCATTATCAAACGTGCTCATGATGACGACGAATAATTAAGCCTATGACTTATAAAACTATTGATTCTTCAAGGATTAGCATTTCAGAATTAATGCAACCATCACACTCTAATTTTGGTGGAAAAATTCATGGTGGTTACATTTTAAACCTAATGGATCAAATTGCCTTTGCATGTGCTTCAAAACACTCTGCAGCCTATTGCGTTACAGCTTCTGTAGATACCGTTGACTTTTTAAATCCGATAGAAATTGGAGATTTAGTTACCATGAAAGCATCCATAAATTATGTTGGTCGCACCTCTATGGTTGTTGGAATTCGTGTAGAATCTGAAAACATTAGAACTGGAGAAATTAAACATTGTAACTCATCATATTTCACTATGGTCGCTAAAGACGACAACGGAAACTCTATAGAAGTTCCAGGACTAATTATTAATGATAAAACAGAAGTTACACGTTTTTTAAAATCTATTAAACGCATCGAAACTAAACAACATCGTCAAAATGAATTTAATCATGAAGACTTCTCTCTCACAGATCATTTAGACGATTTAAAAAAATATCGTGTTAAGATAGAACTTCCAGAGCTTTAAAAGTGAACTCTAAAAACTGCATTTGGAGTAATATCTAAAGAATTCTGCATGATTTCATTTACGCTTCCATCATTTAATCGGTAAAAATTATTGATTTCGTTGGTTTTACTAAACACATTCCAGATTGAAACACCTAAATCTGCTCTCGTTTTTCTTCCAAGTTTAAAATCATATAAAGCAGAAACATCAACCCTAAAATAATCTTCTAATCTACTTGAATTCGTAGCTTCAAAATTGATATCATCATTACTAATCTCATTTCCAGAAATAGGCATTGTTATTGGCTTTCCAGAATGCCAGTTAAGACCTGCTGACAACTTTAAATGCTCTAAAGTATAAGCTGAACCGAAGCTAACAGCATGAGTGATATCAAAATTACTAGGAAAGACATCTTCTGGTAAGTCTGTAAACTCATAATCACTTTTCATATATGAATAACTCAACCAAGTCGTGAATTTTTGTATTTGCTTTCGCATGATAAAATCTAAACCATACGCATTATAATTACCTCTTGTTTTTACATACTCGTATTGATTTTGAAACCCTTGACTTTGGGTCGTAATTCCGTTGACATATTTATAATACCCATCAATATTTACCAACCAATCTTTTTTATTATAGCTAAGACCTACTGAAACCTGCTTACTTTTAAGTATTGGAATATTTTCATCATTTGACAACTGCCATCGTCGTTTTTCAATACCTAAAAAATCATTCTGAAAATTAATTACTTGTGACGTATTCTGATGTTTAAATTCACCTAAAATTTCTAAAGAAAAATCATCAAAAAATTGATGTGTAAAAGCCAATCTAGGCTCTAAAATATGTTTGTCAAACTCATCAATAAAGTTATACCTAAAACCAATATTCAGATTGGTTTTTGCATCTAATATTTTAAAATTTAATTGAGAAAACAAACCATGTGTGATTAAGACTTCAGAAATTAATGATTTAAATCGTGGATTATCGACATCATCAAGATTAGTGATTTTAGTTTCCACAAAATGATACCCATTTAAAAGCTGAATTCTATCCGTTACTTTATAATTTGCGCTCAATTTCACACTTGTTTCAGACACTTTATTCTCTTGTTGAAAACGCTGCTCATCTATTATATTAGCGTTAATTGCTTTGAGTTTATAATCGGTTTCATAAATCTCAAAAGTTGTTCGCCATTTCTCATTTAGAATTCGGTTATATTTTATTCCACCTGCGATACTATGCTGACTCAAACTACTTTCTCGTGATGTTTCTATCTGACTTATGACAGAGTTTTCATTAAAGCGAAGTTTATTATAAGTATTCAAAAAATTAACCTGAAGTTGATCCTTATCTGTAAGGTTATAAATCCATCGTAATGAGGTGTCATAAAAATCAAACTCTTGATCAGAATTTATATTATTATTGCTATTATTTTCAACTTCAGTATTTTGCGAAATCCGATCAAAGAAATTAGTGTAAGTAGGTGTTTCAGTAAAATCACTAATCGACTTACGAGCAGCAATTTGAAGCGAAGATTTTTCACCTAAAGGAACATCTGCAAATCCGTTAGCATCAATAAAATTCACACCTAAACTTCCTTTAAACTCGTCATTAACTTTTGAACTCGTTTTCATAGCAATAGTTCCAGAAACGCCATCAGTAAGCGACACATCAGTTCCGTTTTTAAGAAGATTTACGTGTTGTGTGATTTGGGGATTAAACATCGAAATTAATCCGAAAAAATGACCAGATTGATACATTTTAATACCATCCCAAAGTATCAAGTTTTGATCATGAGATCCTGCTCTTATATTAATATTTGAAACGGTTTCGTTACTACTCTGAATTCCAGGCAAAGCCTTTACAGCTTGCAAAACATCAGTATCTATTAATCCAGGAAGAATATCAAACTGTGTAAAATCAATTTCATAAGATCCGTTGTTTAGTTTATTAATCCCTTTAACAAGGTATTTAGATAAGACCACTTCTGATAATTGTTGCAGCTCAAATGTTTTAGGTTTAGCACGAACCAAAATAAAAGCACCATCAATATTATCAAATGAAAATATACTATTAACTTCTAAGTACAATAGAACTTCTTCTAATGACAACTCTACTGAAGGAGGAACAATTGTAACACCTTCAAGAGCATCTTCAGCAAAATTAAATTGAATAGTATATTGTTTTTGAAGTGTTAAAAACACCTCTTTTAATGGCAATTTAGTTGGAGTCTCTTGAGCTTTAATTTCAAAAGAAAAAAGTAAAAAAAGAACACATAAAAAATATGATTTACTTTTTATTGCCATAAATTATAACCTCATTTGATGCATTAATTTTATAGCGTAAATTCATTGGTTGCGTGATAGATAATAGAGCATTTTCAATATTATCATGCATAAAACCACCAGTAAATAACCGTTCTGAATCTACATTATTCAACTTGATTTTAATATCATATTGGCGTTCCATTTCAGCAATCACAGCTTTAAAAGGTATCGCCTTAAATGAACTTTTATTATGCATCCATTCTGGAGATACTATTGTGGTTTTACCTAAACTAAACTCATCATCTAATAATCTATACGTATCTCCTGCTAGCAATGTTTTAGAACTATTCTCAGTTGTCACTTTCACAATACCTTCAAAACACTGTACTTCAAAATAAGTATCACGTTGTTTCACATTAAACTCTGTACCAACAACTGTAACAACACCTTGAGAAGTAATAACATCAAAAGTTTTTCCTTTTTCTACTTTGAAATAGGCTTCACCATCGAGGTTTAAATATCTCTTATCGTTCCAATCTGTTTTGCTAAACTCAATTTTTGTATCTGCATTTAGAATTACCTGAGAATAATCTGGAAGTTCAACAGTGTCTTGTTGACTTACCAAAGTTTCAACTACAGTTAAATTTGTATTGAAAAATGTAAAATAAATACCTAAAGTAATAACTAAAACACTTGCAATTCTCAGCAAAGGTCTAAACCAATCCAACTGTTTTTTGTTCGATTTTTTTGTTTGATATGCAGATTGTAAATCTTTAAACGCTTCTGGTTTTGAAAAGTTAGAAGCTTTGAAATGCATGGCATTATCTACAATAGCTTGATGCAATTTAAAATCGTCTCCTTGCTCAAACGCTTGTTTTTCGGCAGGAGTTAACTCATCACTTAACCACTTTTTGATTAGATCTTCTGATTCCATAAATCGATTTACTATCTATATAACAACTTCAATTAATTTTCTCCTGATTATTTTATTTTGAATCCTTCCAATTCTTTTTTCAGAATACTAAATGCACTATAAATTCTATATTCAACTACTTTTTTTGTAACACCTAAAAATTCTGCTATCTCACCATGAGTTTTACCTTCAACTTTATTTAATAAAAATGCAACTCGCTGTTCTTCACTTAAATTGGCAAGTACTTTTTTATAACGCCCTAGGAATTGCGCTTGCTCTAAAATAAATTCTGGAGTCTCATTAGTATGAGATTTAGGTTTTATTTTTTGATGTTTAAGAACTACCTTTTGATGTTTTATATCATTTAGTACCATATTATTAGCAACTGTAAACAAAAAAGATTTCGCTTTACTTAAGGTTACATTTTTACAGTTGTCCCAAAGTTTTATAAATGCATCTTGAGTTTTATCTTTTGGATTAAACTGTTCTCCATATTTATAATACAAAAAATTGTGCACGTCTTTTGAGTATGTATCGTACACATACTCAAAAACTTTGGCTTCACAAATATTATCTTTTAGATCTCTAGACAAGATTTAAATTTTAGGTTTTAAAGGTATATATAAATATTTTAAATTGATTTTCAGGAGTTTTAAAACTTGAGTTGTTATATCTTAAAAGCATTACAACTTATAGAAATGCAATACTATGAAACTATCTTTTAAAATTGTTTTAATCCTACTCTTCGCATTTGCTGCTGTATTGACATCGTGCAGAAAAGAAGAAACCGAAATTATAGAAACACCTCCAGAAGATATTTTAGAACCAAACTCATCCATTGCAAATTTAATGCTTCGCACAGCTACAAATGATGGATCTAATGATAACATATTAGATTTAGCTAATTGTTTCAATATTAAACTACCAATTGTAGTTAGCGCTAATTCAACTGAAATTATTCTCAACAATGAAAGTGATTACGATAAAGTAGAATCTATTTTTGATGAAGAATATGACGATATAAATGTACTAGATATTTCATTTCCAATTACCATTATACAAAAGGATTATTCAGAAATAACAATCAATAACAGTAGCGAACTTAATAGTTTAGCCGCTACCTGCAATGGCGAAAATAATGTTGATAATGATATAGAATGTATTGATTTTATTTATCCGTTTTCAGCTTCAATATTTAATACAAATAATGAACTATTATCTACGGAAGTATTCACAACAGACAAAGATCTTTATCTTTTTATTGAAACTATTGCTCCTGAAGACATTGTTAGCATAAACTTCCCAGTTTCTGTAATACTTTCTGATAATTCACAGCTTCAAATTTATTCATTAACTGAATTGGAATCGCGTATTGAAAATCATCAAAATGATTGTGACGAAGATGACGATTTTGATTACGACGATGATGATTGTGATCACTGTACTCAAGAGCTTGTCTCTGATTATCTAACTGGTTGTCAAAATTGGTATGTCGATAAATTGAAAAGAAATGATATTGATTATAATACCATTTATGATGGATATGATTTCAATTTTTTCACAAATGGAACTGTTTCTGTGTATTGGAACTCAATAATCGTATATGGCACTTGGTCTATCTCTGGAACAGCAAATAATATTACAGTAATAATAGACATTCCTGCTTTACCATTATGTAATAATAATTGGGAATTACAAGAGATTAATACTAATACTGGGTTAACAAAAGTTGATTTTATACTTGATGTAAATGACAGATTACGCTATAGAAATACTTGCAATTAGTAAACCATAAAATGAAAAAGAAAAATTAAGGATTAAAAATTGTTAAGAATAAACTGCTTTGGTTTTATAAAATTGAAGCAGTTTATAACCCAAATTAAAATCAGACCATTACGTTTTTAACAAGAAATGAATTATTAAATAAACTATATACTATGAAAACAAATTACATTATTAAAGGAATTTTCACATTGCTCTTTACAGCTTTTTTAAGCCACCAATCTAGTGCACAAATTAGAATCGTTAAAGTTGATCCAGCAGCTGACAGCGTTACCATTAAAAATTATGACTCTTCAACACAAGATATTGGATCCTATAGACTATGCTCACTTTTTGGTTATCGCACATTATCATCTCAAACAACTGTTCTTAATGGATCCTTAAATTTAGCTCCAAATGCAGAAGTTACAGTATCTGCATCAGGATTTTTAAACGTTACAGCTGCAGATTTAGGACTTTATCTTCCTACTGGTAGTTTTGGTTCATCAGCTAGCATGGTTGATTTCACACAATGGGGAAGTGGTGGAAATGGTAGAGAAAGTGTTGCAGTTACAAAAGGCATCTGGACTGCTGGAACTTTTGTTAGCGCTAGTCCTCCTTACGCATATACAGGAAGTGGAGCTGAAAATGGTTTTCAGTTTTGGGATACAGCATTAAGCATTGATGATTTCAAAAACTCTTTGGGACTAAGCATTTACCCAAATCCAGTAATATCAAGATTAAACATTGAATTCAATACTAGTATAATTAGTTTAGACTTTCAAGTATTTGATGTTTTAGGTAAACAAGTAATAAAAGGAAATACAAGTTCTGAAAAAAATCTTCTAAAAATTGATGTTTCTAGTTTAGAGCAAGGTCTCTACTTAATCAAAATCTCATCAGAGGAAAAAAATGTGACAAAACGTTTTATCAAAAACTAATTAAATTGTTTTAGAGACAAGTCTCTTTATCTAGTTTTAAAATAAAAAACCATCAGTAAATACTGATGGTTTTTATATAAGCCTATTAATTTTTATTGTTTCACAAAACGCTTTGTTTGCGTAGAATTATCAGTAGATATTCTCACTAGATAAACACCACTATTCCATTTTGAAACATCTATTGAAGCTGTTAAAGCATCTATTTGCTCTTTAAAAACACGTTTTCCTAAAACATCAAATACAGAAAGCATTGCATTATTTGAGTTTTGAGGTAAATTCACATTTAATCTTGATGTTGCAGGATTAGGTGAAATAGAAAACTCGTTATTATTTATACTAACATCTATGCTTAAAGTTGTAGATGCTGATATATTATCTAAATCCATTCTTCTTGCTCCAGTCTCTCCTAGCCAAAATAATACAGGGTTAGTTGTGGTGTTACTTAATATTCTCATTTCATAAACGCTAGTCAAGACTTGCTCTGGTGATAAACCTGTTCCTCCTGCAATAACGGTGAAATCGGATGGTTGAATTGGTATTGTTACAGATTGCCAACCAGATCCAGCAGTAACAACAACAGGTGTCGTTGTAACCATTTGTGTACCTACTGAAGTTGTAGGCTCATCACTTAATCCTATTCTTAATGTTAGATTTCCTGTAATTGCTCTAACATCCATTTTAATAGCTACGATTCCTTGTTCAATAAAATCACCAGACCATTGTGCATTTCTTGAAAGCACAATCATTCTACTACCTGCTCCATTAGCATTCCCTGTTGTTACATAACTAAAATAAGCATCGCCAACTCCATTAGGTCCTCCATCTGTAGGTCTACTAATTTGATTAGCTGCAACTGATGAATTTCCTACGGTCCAATTATCTAAAGAACTTTCAAAATCATCAACTTGATTTGCAACAACCTGAGCGAAAGTTATTGAAGATATTAATAAGAAATAAAGTATAAGTAGTTTTGTTTTCATAGCATGATTTCACATATCAAATATAATACATTTTTTTGTGCAAATTTAATGCCTATATATTCAAAAAGCCGCTCAAAACTATTGAACGGCTTTAATAAATTTAGTTTATTTTATACTATTCTTTTACAAATCGTTTGGTTCGGGTCGCTTCTTCTGTAGAAACTCTAATCAAATATATACCACTATTCCATTGAGAAACATTGACTGATGTTGATAATGAGTTAAGCTTATCTTCAAAAACTTTTTTACCTAAAACATCATACACACTTATTGTTGCATTTTTAGAAAATGTAGGTAAATTTACATTGAAATATGTTTTTGCAGGATTTGGCGTAATACTAAAATCATTAATAGCAAAATCGTCTTGACTTAAAGTAAAACCTTGCATTGTAACCCCTCTATTTTCTACACCATGCCAATCTAATTCGAAACCGAATGTTGTATTAGGGTAATTTCCTCTTGCCCAAACTAAATCAATAGATATTGCAGTAGGAGAAAACACATAATCATTAGGATGACCTGTATTATTTGCTCGAGTAGCAACTATGGTTCTTACTCCTGACTCTACAGTATCTGAGATTGTTGTCCAATCACGTTCGCCTTCAGCGTCTTCGGTAGGAGTTAATCCTTGAGCATTTTGTCCTTCTGGCTGACCTGGATATCCATAGTATCTATCTGTTAAGCTGATTCCATCATAAATAACAACGTCTTTACCAGCAATCATATCGATAACATCAAAACCAATTCCTAACCATATATCATCTGGGCCAATCATAGTTAATGTAGTTGTAGTTGAATTCACATCTATTTGCAAAGAGTATTCCAACCCAGAAGTATTAGATAACTCCACCAGACCAGTAGTATAAGTCTGACTAAAAGCCATATTAAAATAAAATATACCTATTAAGGCTAAAGTAATTTTCTTCATAGTCTTATTTTTTATTGATAAGTTGTATTATCGATTCATTTTGAGTCATAGCAGCATAATCTATTGCTGTATTTCCTCTATTATCTTTAAAATTAACATCTGCATTTGCTTCCATTAATAATTTAATTATCTCTTCACTTCTTAAGATAATGGCATAATGCAAAGGAGTTGTACCATTGACATCTGCAGCATTAGGATTAGCCTTTAACTTAAGTAAATGTTCAACTATTGTTGGTCTATTTTTATAAACAGCAGCCATTAAAGGTGTTCCGTAATCACTAGTTCCGTCTATATGCTTCACATGAGACGCTAAATAAATTGCTACATCATCGTTTCCTCTATAACAAGCTAGTGTCAATGGTAAGTAACCATTAGAGTTTACAGAATTAATTGTATCAGAATTAATTGACATTAACACTTTCACATCCTCTACTGAGCCAGTACGTGCTACATCAAAAATATTTTCCTGAGCATAACAAAAAAAAGACGTCAAAAGGAAGATATATAGACTTCCTTGGTTTAGGTTAAACATAATAGATTTGAACATTAAACGCTAAAATACTAATTTTAAGTTAACTACACCTTACCGTTTATCGAATATATCAATCTATTTACTCAAATACATCTTACGTCTTGAGTATAAATTATAAAATTCGTCATCTTTTAAGCTATCAATGAATAAGATACTTTCTCCAGTACTCTTCATTTCAGGGCCTAATTGCTTATTTACATTAGGAAATTTATTAAATGAAAATACAGGCTGTTTAATAGCAAAACCTTCTAACTGAGGATTGAAATTAAAATCAGTTACTTTTTTCTCACCTAACATCACTTTAGTTGCATAATTTACATAAGGCTCTCCATAGGCTTTTGCTATAAAAGGTACAGTACGAGATGCTCTTGGATTAGCTTCAATGATATAAACCATATCATCTTTGATAGCAAATTGAATATTAATTAACCCAACCGTGTTTAATGCTAAAGCAATCTTTTTGGTGTGATCTTTAATTTGTTGCATTACAAACTCTCCCAAATTAAAAGGAGGAAGTGTTGCATTACTATCTCCTGAATGAATTCCGCAAGGCTCAATGTGTTCCATAATACCAATGATGTACACATTTTCACCATCGCAAATGGCATCAGCTTCAGCTTCAATAGCACCATCAAGGTAATGATCTAAAAGCAGTTGATTCCCTGGCATTCTTCGAAGTAAATCAACAACGTGTTCTTCTAACTCTTCTTTATTTATCACAATTTTCATGCCTTGACCACCGAGAACATAAGAAGGTCTTACTAGAATTGGAAAATCTAAAACATCAGCAATTGCCGAAGCTTCATCAGCAGTAGTAGCAATGTCAAACTGAGGATATGGAATGTTATTTTCTTTTAAAAGATTAGAAAACAAGCCTCTATCTTCAGCTAAATCTAAAGACTGATACGTTGTTCCTAGTATTTTAATTCCATAACGATCTAATTTCTCAGCTAATTTTAAAGCTGTTTGGCCACCAAGTTGAACAATGACACCTTCGGGTTTTTCATGACGAATAATATCATAGATATGTTCCCAAAAAACAGGCTCGAAATAGAGTTTATCTGAAATATCAAAATCGGTAGAAACCGTTTCAGGATTACAGTTAATCATAATGGTTTCATAGCCACATTCTGAAGCCGCTAAAACACCATGAACACAGCAATAATCAAATTCAATTCCTTGTCCGATTCGGTTTGGTCCAGATCCTAAAACAATAATTTTTTTCTTATCTGAAACGACACTTTCGTTAGCAGAGAACTTCTGTCCATCTGCTGTTTCTACTTCATTTTCAAACGTAGAATAGTAATATGGTGTTTCTGCTTTAAATTCCGCAGCACATGTATCTACTAATTTATACACACGATTGATCTTAAACGCATCTCGTTTGTTATAAACCTGACTTTCTAAACATTTTAGCATGTGAGCAATTTGACGGTCACCATAGCCTTTTTGCTTAGCTTCTAATAACAATTCGCGATCTATAGTATCTATAGTGAACTTAGAAATCTCTTTCTCAAGTTCATGCAATTCTTCATATTGCTTTAAGTACCACATATCAATCTTAGTGATTTCATGAATTCTACTTAAAGGAATTCCCATTTGAATGGCATCATAAATCGCAAATACACGATCCCAACTTGCGTAGGTTAATTTATCTATAATCTGTTGATAATCTGTATAACCTTTTCCGTCTGCTCCTAATCCGTTACGTTTAATTTCAAGAGATTGTGTCGCTTTATGAAGTGCTTCTTGAAACGAACGACCAATTGCCATCACTTCACCTACTGATTTCATTTGAAGACCTAATCGTCTGTCTGAACCTTCGAATTTATCGAAATTCCAACGTGGAATTTTCACAACTACATAATCTAAAGTAGGCTCAAATAAGGCTGAAGTTGATCCAGTAATTTGATTACTTAACTCATCTAATGTATAACCAATAGCTAATTTTGAAGCAATTTTTGCAATTGGATAACCCGTCGCTTTACTTGCTAATGCAGAAGAACGCGACACACGAGGATTAATTTCTATCGCAATAATTTCTTCTTTCTCATCAGGACTTACTGCAAACTGTACATTACAACCACCAGCAAAATCTCCAATACTACGCATCATATGGATAGCCATATCACGCATTTTTTGGAATGTTTTATCAGAAAGTGTCATCGCTGGAGCCACAGTAATTGAATCACCAGTATGAATTCCCATAGGGTCCATATTTTCAATCGTACAAATAATAACAACGTTATCATTTTTATCTCTCAATAACTCTAATTCATATTCTTTCCAACCAATTAAAGCTTTATCAATCATAACTTCGTGAATTGGAGAAACTTCCAAGCCACGTGTTAATAGTTCATCAAACTCTTCTTCTTTATAAACAAATGAGGCACCTGCTCCACCTAATGTATAACTAGCTCTAATTACTAATGGAAAACCAAATTGCTGAGCAATTTCTTTTCCTTTTAAATAAGAATTTGCTGTTGCTTGAGGTGCCATGCCAACACCTATTTTAAGCATCAATTCTCTAAACTGTTCTCTATCTTCTGTAATATTGATAGCATCAATATCTACACCAATAAGTTCTACATTAAAATCTTTCCAAATTCCTTTATCATCTGCTTCAATACAAAGATTTAAAGCTGTTTGCCCACCCATTGTTGGTAAAACAGCATCAATTTGAGGATGCTCTTTTAAAATTTGAATGATCGATTTTGTAGTTAAAGGCAACAGATATACATGATCTGCCATTGTAGGATCTGTCATAATTGTTGCTGGGTTGGAATTGATAAGAATAGTTTCAATTCCATCTTCACGAAGTGAACGTAAAGCTTGTGTTCCAGAATAATCGAATTCGCAGGCTTGTCCAATAACTATAGGACCTGAGCCAATAATAAGGATAGATTTTAATTTTTCGTTTTTTGGCATGATCTTTTTTTTTTTTTTGCAAAAGTAGGTAACAAATGGGTACAAAAAAAGGTGTTGCACCTAAGCAACACCTTTAATATATTAACAATTGTTAATCATTATCTCTTATGTCTAGTTTCAGTTGATACAGACAATTTCTTTCTTCCTTTAGCTCTTCTACGTGCTAAAACTTTTCTTCCGTTTACAGAAGCCATTCTTTCTCTAAAACCGTGTTTATTTCTTCTCTTTCTTTTTGACGGTTGAAACGTTCTTTTTGGCATTGTCTTATATTTTTAAAAACTAATATTCTTTTATTTCAATTTCTTGTCTTAAGCTGTTCTTAAAACTGCGTGCAAATATACAAAGAGTTTTTTGTTTGCCAAATGTAATATTAAAAATATTTACAATTGTTTTTATTAACTTTGCAGCCTAAATTTTAAATTCAAAAAATGTTCAACAAAAACATAAAATTAGTAATAGCTTTTTTAATCATTGCTTATGCAGTATATCAATTCACTGAAGGTTATATAGGTAATGGTATTATGTACATATTATTATCACTTATTTTTATATTTCTATACTTTAAAAATGAATTTATTCTATTGGCATTTTTAAAATTAAGAAAACAAGATTTCGAAGGTGCAAAAAATTGGTTGAACAAGATTAAAAACCCTTCAAGTGCTTTAGTGAAAAAGCAAGAAGGCTATTATAATTACCTTCATGGTGTAATGTTAGCTCAAACTAACATGAATGAATCTGAAAAATATTTTAAGAAAGCAATTGGTCTTGGCTTGTCTATGGATCATGATCTTGCTATGGCAAAATTGAATTTGGCAGGAATTGCATTTAGTAAGCGTCGTCCTCAAGAAGCACAAAAACTTTTAGCTGAAGCTCAAAAACTAGATAAAAGAGATATGCTAGCAGATCAAATCAAGATGTTCAAGCAACAAATGAAAAAAACTTCAATCCCTAAACAACAGTATGGGCAACCAACATCTTCTAGACAAAACAGACGTAGTAGACGATAAAAAAGTTTTATAATAAAGGCGACCAAAGTCTAGCAAAAGATTCTTTAAGTTTTGAAAAACTTGAACGATTTTTCCAAGTTTCAAAATTGATTCGCTCACTATTTTGAAGATCTTCTAGAAAGTGCGCTTTTAATAATTCACTTTGATCTTTATTATAAATTAATGCATTGATTTCAAAATTAATATTAAAACTTCTATTATCGAGATTACATGTGCCTATTGTAGAAAACACATTATCTACCACCAAGGTTTTTGCATGTATAAACCCTTTATTGTAGCGGTAAATTTTAACATCTGCTTCCATTAATTCATTTAAATAAGAATTTGTAGCATTCTCTGCCACCCAAGAATCAGAGACTTTAGGAATGAGTAATTTCACATCAACACCTATCTTTGAAGCAATCTGTAATGCTGTTATTATTTGATCATTAGGAATAAAATAAGGCGTCGTTAAATAGATATACTCTTCAGCATTATTTATTGCTGTTAAAATAGCTTCCATAATGTTTGCCCAATTTGTATCTGGACCACTTGCAGCAATTTGGACCGCAACGTTAGACTCTGCTTTCACTTCTGGAAAGTACTTTTTCTTGACGTCAATTGCATTGCTACTAACAAATTCCCATGTCGTCAAAAAATGAAATTGCAACACTTTTACTGCATCTCCATAAATTCTTAAATGTGTATCTCTCCAGTACACACTATTGTTTCCATTATTGACATAAGTATCTGAAATATTTATTCCTCCAATATAACCAATCACACCATCTATAATTGCTATTTTCCGATGATTTCGATAGTTAGATTTACCTGTCAAACTTGAAAATATTACAGGCATAAATGGGAAACATTCAACGCCACTTTCATTGAGTTGTTGCTTCATTGCAGAAGATAATTTACTACCAACATCATCATAACTCAATTTTACTTCAATACCTGATTTAGCTTTGTCTGAGAGAATGTTTAACAATTCGCTGCCAATAGTATCATCTTTGATGATATAATACTCTAAATGAATGTAATTCTTTGCTTTTTTTAGATCCTCAAGTAAGCGTTCAAATTTAACCTCGCCATTTTTTAGAATATCAACCTTATTATTTAAGGTTAAAGGTGATTTCTGACTTGCTTTAAGCAGTTTTATCAGTTTAACCTTATCATCTAATTCACTATTAATATGATCAAACTTTTGCTCTTCAATGCGTAAATATTCACCTACTGATTTTACGATATTCGTATTCGAAATATCCTTTCTATTAAAAATTTTACTTTTCCTGTATTCTTGTCCGAAAAGATAATAAACTATTAAACCCAAAAAAGGAAAAAACACTAAAACCAATATATATGCAACAGTTTTAGTTGGATTTATATTATTAAGAAGAATTGTAATTACGACTGATACTGCTAGCAAATAATTAACTACTAACAATATAGCCCAAAAATTATCTTTTATAAATTCTAACATTTATGGTTTAACAGAATAAACACCTTCTTGAGGAATATCAAGACTATATAGTTTACCGGATTTATTATTTAAGTGAGGTTCTCTTAACCAAGGATTATGAAGTTTTAATATTTTATAATTAATACCAAATCTTTTAGCAAATTTAGAGAAATCAGCTACAGCAGTATCAACTTCAACTTTATATGTTGGAACAGTTGTATATAAATCATCTTCACTAAAGTTGAAACCATACTTATTTGGGTGATTCAAAATTTCTTTTAGAGCAACGATTCTAAATAAATATCGACCTGTTTCTTCTCCTAGTAATAAATCGTAATAATCTGTTACACCTTGCTCCTTTAGGCGTCTAGAAACTCCTGCTTTTCCAGCATTATAAGCAGCGGCTGCTAATGTCCAAGAACCCAATTGCTCTTTTGCTTTTAGTAAATACTTACAGGCAACTTCTGTTGACATTTCTAAATGATAACGCTCATCAACATTACTATTAATTTCTAATCCATTTTCTCTACCTGTTGTTGGCATAATTTGCCAAACACCTCTTGCTCCTGCAGGTGATACAGCGTTTGTAAGTCCGCTTTCAATAACAGCTAAATATTTAAAATCATCAGGAACACCATGCTTTTTCAAGATTGGCTCTATAATTGGAAAATACTTAGCTGCACGCTTAAACATTAAAAGTCCATTAGATTGCCAATAGGTATTAACCAACAATTCACGATCCATTCGCTCTAAAATATCAGGATTGTTTAAAGGCAAAGCTTCACCTGCAAAATCTAGAAATTCTGGAACAGATAATGCATACACATTATAACTGTTAGTAGGTTTTGATTTATTAGTAGTTTTAGTGGTATCTAAAGTCTCTGTTTCAGATGGCGTCTTCTGCATTGCAAAAATAAACAAACCAGATACAGCTATTAAACCGATGGTTGTTAATATATTTTTAATCGTCTTCATATTTGTTTTTTTATAAATGTATTAAATATTATCATGGCTTTCAAGCTTCATCTAAGATTAGTTTTGGTAAATTTTCGTTAAACCATTTATACTTATTTATAACCATAATATGCGTTCCTCCTTTTATAACAGTACAATTATCATGACACGAATGAGGGAAAATAGCATCTTTATCTCCATGAATATAGATTGCATCTTTATTAGGTTCTTCTTGATTCCATTCAATAACATTTTTAATAGCCCAATCTAAATAACGCTTATCACTCACAGAAAGATACTTTTTATACAATTCAACACGTTTAGTAACGGTTTCTCCAAATGCATATTTTGCTAGAAAATCAATATTACTCACTAATTGAGTCGGTAATATTTTATAAGCTTTAGTTATTTTCATGAGTTTCATGCGTTTTGGTAATTCATGTTTAGACTTTACACTAGATACCACAAAAAGTTTTCTAAGCTTCATGTATTTACTCATTTCCTGAACTAATATACCTCCAAAAGACACACCTAACAAAACAATATTGTCGTGTTCTATCTTAGCAATCATTCGCTTAGCATAAGATTCAAGAGATTCCTTTTGATTAGGTATCATCCATTCTAACCAATGTATTTGAAATTGGTCTTTAGGCAACTTGATATATTCAAAAATTGTTGGATTTGCAGCCATTCCTGGCATAAGGTAAACATGAATGATCTCTTGATGCATAACTATTTAAAAGTCAGTTATTTTTAATTTCTGTTAAATTTTTCGTAAATTTGTAATACAAAACTATACAAACTATAGTTTCTACCCTACCAACCATTGAATTAAATACAAATTACTATGATTGATGCAGCAGAACTGACTGACAATGACTTTTTACGTCAATTTGAACTTAAGGTTGATGATAAACTTGCTAAAATTGAATACGCACTTCAAGATCGAAAAATTTTCTTAACTAAACTTATTATTCCGGATGGGATTAAGTCTGAAGATTTCGCAGAAGAATTTTTAACATTAGTATTCGAAAATATTGCTGAACGTAATATTAGCGTCGTACCAACAAGTCCTGAAATCGCAAAATTTATTAGACGTCATCGAAAGTACAAAAAAATGTTACCTGTAGGAATTAGAATATAATTCTTAATTATTTGATATATCTCATAAAAAAACCGAAGCTCTAAACTTCGGTTTTTTTTTTATTTATATGAATTTGCTATTTATTGTTTTGTATAGACTAATGTAAGATTTTTAACTTCTACTACTTCTGTAAAATCTTCATTATAAATTTCAATAGCATTTTCAAAAACTCTCGTCAATTGATTACTGTTGATAGTAGATACTATTCCATTAAATTCAATCCTAGTATTACTTTCCTTAACATAAGATGTTGCAGTACTAATATAACCTTCGCTGCATTCAACATTAAAAATATAATCATTAGTTAAATTTGATTTAGAAATATCAATAATGTGATGAAATGAATCATTTGAAGCAACTGTGCCATTAGATTTAAAAACAAGCTCTTCATTTACTTCGCAATCTATTTCGTTTAAAATATTAGTGTTTCTTTTGTCATCCTTATCAATGTCTACCGAAATACCAATATCATAACTACTAAGTTTCCAAACACCAACAACTGATGGGTTGTTAGTTTCTAAATCATCTTTAGAACAAGATGTTGAAAACATTAAAACGCAAGCTAAAATTATAAATGTCATTGTATTTTTCATGTGCTAATAATCAATTTCAATCGAAATATATGTTAATAAACCTATGATTGATTAAAAACTAGTTAAACTCGATAAATTATGGTTGAAATGTAAATTACAGTCTTAAAACACAAATAAATCAAGACTTTACGTCTTCTTCAACGAATTCAAATCTTACCAAACCATCATCATCAATTTGCTTAAGTTCTACCTCTTGAAGTGTATTGACAAATTCAGGATTCCAAGGCGCTTTTACCTTTACGTAATTTTCTGTAAAGCCATGAATGTAACCTTCTTTATTTTCACCTTCAAAAAGTACAGTACGTCTACTTCCTAATTGTTGTTCATAAAATGCTCTACGCTTTTTTGCCGAAAGTCCACGTAACATTTTACTGCGTTTAGCTCGAACATTTTTTGAAACCACACCATCCAATGAAGCGGCAACTGTATTATCACGTTCTGAATAGGTAAAGACATGTAAATACGAAATATCCAATTCGTTTAAAAAATTATACGTTTCTAAAAACAAATCATCTGTTTCTCCAGGAAAGCCGACAATTACATCAACTCCTATGCACGCATGAGGCATTGTTTCTCTGATTTTAGCGACACGATCAATATACAATTCTTTCATATAACGACGACGCATCAATTTGAGAATTTCATTACTTCCACTTTGCAACGGAATATGAAAATGCGGCACAAATGAACTACTTTGAGATACAAATTCAATCGTTTCGTTTTTAAGCAAATTAGGTTCAATTGATGAGATTCTTAATCGCTCAATACCTTCAACATCATCTAAAGCTTTAACTAAATCATAAAATGTATGTTCGTGCTTTTTGTTTCCAAATTCACCTTTTCCGTAGTCACCTATATTAACACCAGTTAATACAATTTCTTTGATGTTTTTCTCTGAAATTTCTCTTGCATTCTGAAGTACATTTTCTAATATATCACTTCTTGAAATTCCTCTAGCAAGCGGAATTGTACAATACGTACATTTATAATCACAGCCATCTTGAACTTTCAAAAAAGCTCTTGTGCGATCACCAAAAGAATAACTTCCAACATAAAAATCGGCATCTTGAATCTCGCAACTATGCACTTCTCCCATGTCATTTTTGGTAAGGTCATTGAGATAACTAGTGATATTAAATTTTTCGGTAGCTCCTAAAACCAAATCTACGCCTTCAACATCTGCTAATTCTTGTGGTTTTAGTTGTGCATAACATCCTACTGCTGCGACAAAAGCTTCCGGATTTACTTTTTGCGCTTGTTTTACTATCGATTTAAAACGTTTGTCTGCATTTTCAGTCACAGAGCATGTGTTAATCACATAAATATCTGCTTTTTCTTTAAAATCTACACGCTCAAAACCTTCTGAAGAAAAATTCCTAGCAATTGTAGAAGTTTCAGAAAAATTGAGCTTACAGCCTAAGGTATAAAATGCGACTTTTTTATTCATATCTCGATTAGTATTTCCGTGAGCACAGAAATCTATTTATATTTACTCGTTACTAATATTAGAGTGGGCAAATTTACAATTAATGAACAATATCCTAAAACCTGTGTATCGTAAATATTCATTTTCACTAATGATTTTGAATGTTTTTGCTCTTTTTTTGCTTTTTTCGTGTGGAAATGACTCTAGTTTTAATGACCACCTTCTTGTTTTTAAATACAATGAACATAAAAATATTGGGTCTCTAGATCCTGCATTTGCTAAAGACAATGCAGATATTTGGGCTATTAACCAATTATTTAACGGATTAGTACAAATGGATGAAGATCTAAATGTACAGCCATGCATTGCTAAAAGTTGGACCATTTCTGAAGACGCACTCACCTACTCGTTTTCGCTTCGGAATGATGTACAGTTTCATAAGCATGAGTTATTTGGAAAAGATTCAACCAGAACCGTAAAAGCAAGTGATTTTGAATATAGTTTCAATCGTTTATTAGATAAAAAAATAGCATCTCCAGGAAGTTGGACTCTTAGTAAAGTGAAAACCTTTTCAGCTGTAAATGACACACTCTTTCAAATCAAGTTAAAACAAGCATTTCCTGCATTCCTTGGACTTCTAACAATGAAATATTGCTCTGTAGTTCCTAAGGAAATTGTAGAGCATTATCATACAGATTTTAGATCACATCCAATAGGAACAGGTCCTTTTAAATTTAAACGTTGGGAAGAAAACTTAAAACTTGTTTTCAGAAAGAATAACGAATATTTTGAAACTGATAGTAAAGGACAACAATTACCTTATTTAGAAGCTGTAGCCATCACTTTTTTACCAGATAAACAAAGTGAATTTTTACAATTTGCACAAGGTAATATTGATTTTGTATCAGGTTTAGATGCTTCTTATAAGGATGAAATATTAACTGCTAGTGGACAATTACGATCTCAATATGAGAATGATATAAACATGATTCGTGGTCCATACCTTAACACAGAATATCTAGCATTTTTTATGGAAACCGAATTACCAGAATTACAATCAGATCTTCTTCGAAAAGCCATAAACTATGGATTTGATCGTCAAAAAATGATGACCTATTTGAGAAATGGTATTGGTATTCCTGCACATGGAGGTTTTATTCCAAAAGGACTACCAGGTTATGATGAAACCATTGGATTTCGTTTTCAACCTGAAAAAGCAAAACAATTAGTTCAACAATTTAAAACCGAAACCGGAATTACATCACCTGAAATAACCATCACGACTACAAGTAATTATTTAAGTTTTTGTGAATATATTCAAAGAGAATTGCAAAAAATTGGTATTGCTGTAAATGTAGATGTTATTCCTCCTGCAACATTAAAAGACGCCAAAGCAAATGGAAAACTTGATCTATTTAGAGCAAGTTGGGTTGCAGATTATCCTGATGCTGAAAACTATTTATCGTTGTATTACAGTAAAAATTTTGCACCTAATGGTCCAAATTACACCCACTTTAAAAGTGAATTATTTGACCAATGGTATGAAGATGCCTTTACGATTACAGATACAAAAAAACGCGAATCACTCTATACTAAAATGGACAGCTTAGTCATGGCACAAACGCCTGTAGTTCCTTTATTTTATGATGAAGTTGTAAGATTTACTAGAAAAGAAGTTTCAGGTTTAGGCATAAACCCAACTAACTTATTAGACCTAAAGCGTGTAAAGAAAACTAAAAACTAATTTATTACTCTTCAATTACAAAATAGTAAATATCATCTTCTCCTTTACCTCCTTCTCGATTCGAAGTGAAATATCCAGATTTACCATCAGGCAAAAGTTCATAGCACATATCATCGGCTTTACTATTTATTGGAGCTGGCATTAATTGAGGCACACCAAATTTCCCGTCAGGACCAATTTCAGCTTTATATAAATCTAAACCACCAATACCTTTTGCACGATCTGAAGAAAAGTAAAGAGTATTATCTGCACTAATAAACGGAAACATTTCTTTTCTTGGAGAGTTTAATTTTACACCTAGATTTTCAGGCTTTCCGTATTTATTATTTTCCAGAATTTCAACTCTAAAAATATCAGTTGGACCTTTAGCACTTGGTATGTTTGATGTAAAATATAAATACTTTCCATCAGGACTTACCGAAGGATGTCCATACGAATAACGCTCGTCACAAAAATGCAAAGGTTTAAAATTCATATAACCTTTACCTTCAACATATTCACCACGCTCAATTCGAAGATTTCTTGTTTTATCATCGTATTTATAAACATCACCACGTTTTTTTTCATTGGTAGTGACATACATGTATTTTCCATCTTTACTAAAACCAGCCGTTGAACTATTAAATACAAATCGATCTGAAGACTTAAATTCTTTAGTATTGATAATCTCCCCATTTTTAGTCATTTCACCTTGATATACAGTGAAAATTTGTTGGCTACCACTATTTCTTTCAACGGTACCAAAACTATTCACTTTATATCGTGAATAATACACAATTCCGTCTTTAACATGAACAACTCCATATTGGCTCAATTCATCATTAAGTGAAATATTTTTTAAGGTATAGCTTTCGTTTTGGGAACTAACTGAAGTTGCAATAACTAACGCTAGCGCAAACAGGTATGATTTCATTTTATTTAAATTTATTCGTCTTTTTTTCGCCACTGTTTAGTGTCTTCAAAAACATGTTCAAGAATGGCCTTATCCATATCTGAAAACTCAATCTCTCTTCGTTTCATGACTACTTTAGCTACTTCAAATGCTTTTTTTGTAAGATAGGTTGTAAATCCAGAATTTCCGCCCCAACTAAAACTAGGAACAAAGTTTCTAGGAAAACCACTTCCAAATATATTAGCACTAACTCCAACAACTGTACCAGTATTAAACATGGTATTAATGCCACATTTACTATGATCTCCCATCATCAATCCACAAAACTGCAATCCAGTTCTAGCAAATCCTTGGGTTTTATAATTCCACAGACGCACTTCTGCATAATTATTTTTCAAATTAGAATTATTAGTATCTGCTCCAAGATTACACCATTCACCTAATACTGAATTTCCTAAAAAGCCATCATGACCTTTATTTGAATATCCAAATAACACTGAATTATTAACTTCTCCTCCAACTTTACTATGTGGTCCAACAGTTGTTGGCCCATAAATTTTAGCACCTAACTTTAATGTCGCATGTTCACAAAGCGCTAAAGGACCTCTAACTAAACTCCCTTCCATGATTTCGGCATCCTTACCAATATAAATCGGACCAAAACTTGCGTTTAATGTTGCAAACTCTAGTTTTGCGCCTTCTTCAATAAAAATATTTTGAGCATTAATACACTTATTTGAATCTGGAATAGGTTGTGATTTGCGATCTTGAGTTAATAACTCAAAATCTTCTTGAATAGCTTCACCATTTTTTGAAAAGATATCCCAAGTCTGTTCTATTTTAATAAGCTCTGCATCAAATTCAATAGCTTCATAAGTATCAAAATTAACTTCATCTTGCGTGTCTTTAGAAAAAAAAGCAATCACATCTTCATCCTTAAAAACAGCTTGATTCTCTTCGAGATTTTTAATAATAGCTACCAATTCTTTATTTGGTAAATACGATGCATTTATCATCACATTAGAATCCATTTCAACCATAGGATATTTTTCAGAAAGATACTCTTCTGTTAAAGTGGTTGTGGTAAAACCTAAATGTTTTTCCCATTTTTCTCTAATGGTTAAAATACCAACTCTTATCTCTGCTACTGGTCTCGTGAATGTAAAAGGTAATAAATTATTACGTGAAGGACCATCAAAAAGGATGTAGTTCATGTCTGTGTTTAAAATTATAAGTTAAATCAAATGTAAAGCAATTGTAGATAACAAAAAAGCCTTCGAGATAAATCTTGAAGGCTTTGAGTATATAATAAAATAACGCTTATTTTTTAAATTTAGCGTATTTGTTTTTGAACTTATCAATACGACCAGCTGTATCTACTAATTTAGATTTACCAGTGTAAAATGGATGAGATGTTCTTGAAATTTCCAATTTTACTACTGGATATTCAACACCATCAACTTCAATTGTTTCATTAGTATCTGCAGTTGACTTTGTTAAAAAAACGTCTTCATTTGACATGTCTTTAAACGCTACAAGTCTATAATTTTCTGGATGTATTCCTTTTTTCATCTCTTTATTCTTTAAAATCCTTACTATTTTGGAGGTGCAAATTTAAGTAATTTTTGTAAATTACCAATAAATTATTTCTTTTTTTATTTACTAAAGAATTGTAACAAATTTAATCATTATAATACTAACCTAACAAATTAACTAAACAATCAACTCAATTATGGAAAAATCAATTAAATCAATTAGTATAAATCAAGGAATCACACTAGGTGTTATACTTACAGTCATAACAGTATTAATTTATGCGTTTAGCATCGATATGTTCACAAAATGGTGGTTAGGAATTTTATTATTTTTAATTATACTTGTTTTCGGAATTATTGCAGCAGTTAAAGCTAGAAAAGCTTTAGGTGGATTTATGACTTTCAAAGAGGCTTTTACATCATATTTCATAACAGTTGCTATTGGAACACTTATTAGTACAGTTGTTGGTGTTATTATTTTTGCTTTTGTTGATCCAGATTCGGCTCAATATTTAAATGAAAAAATTATAGAAATGACAATGCAAACAATGGAAAGTTTTGGCGCTCCTCAAGACAGTATAAATGAAGCTATAGCTGGTATGGAAGGTAAAAATAATTTTTCTGCTGGGATGCAATTTCAATCTTACATTATTAGATTATTAATCTTATCTGTTATCGGTTTAATTGTTGGTGTTTCATTAAAAAAGAATGACCCAAATCTAGCTTAAAAAAAATCAGTACTTTTGAATATTAAATATTTAAGATTACTTAATGAACATATCAGTAGTCATACCACTACTTAACGAACAAGATTCTTTAAAAGAACTACACGATTGGATTGCAAAAGTTATGCAGTCCAATCGTTTTTCGTATGAAATCATATTTATCGATGATGGCAGTACTGATGATTCTTGGTTAACCATTATGCAACTTTCTCAAAAAGACGAGAATGTTAAAGGCATTCGTTTTTTGAAAAATTTCGGAAAATCTCAAGCATTACATGCAGGTTTTGCAAAAGCCCAAGGTGATGTCGTAATTACCATGGATGCTGATTTACAAGACAATCCCAATGAGATTCCAGAGCTTTACAATATGATTATTGTAGAGAAATACGACTTAATATCTGGATGGAAGAAAAAACGATACGACTCCATAATTTCAAAAAATCTACCTTCAAAACTATTTAATTGGGCTGCTAGAAAAACTTCTGGTGTTAAATTAAATGACTTTAATTGTGGCTTAAAAGCTTACGACAACAAAGTGGTTAAAAACATAGAAGTAAGTGGTGAAATGCATCGCTATATTCCTGTACTTGCTAAAAATGCTGGTTTTACAAAAATTGGAGAAAAAGTCGTGAAACACCAAGCCAGAAAATATGGGGAAACAAAATTTGGAATGGACCGTTTTATAAATGGTTTTTTAGACTTATTAACCATTTGGTTTATTTCTCGTTTTGGTAAACGGCCTATGCATCTTTTTGGTGCCTTAGGTGTTTTAATGTTGGGCATTGGTTTTGCCTTTTCATTATATCTTGGTATTGATAAATTATTCTTAAACCCAACAGGTCGATTAATCACACAACGTCCTCAATTTTTTATTGCTTTATCAACTATGATAATTGGTACTCAATTTTTTGTTGCTGGTTTTTTAGGAGAAATTATTTTAAGAACTAAAGAAAACAAACAACGCTACCTAATAAAGCAAGAACTAAACCTATAATACTTTTTGAACTATTTACTTATACATCATACCTTTTAAATTATGAAACATATTGACCCTCAACTTTTAGAACGTGTAAAAACATGGTTAACACCAACTTTTGATAATGAGACTAAAGATTACATAAAGGACTTAATTGCTAACGATACTAAAGAACTTACTGAAAGTTTTTATAAAGATCTTGAATTTGGTACTGGTGGAATGCGAGGTGTAATGGGTATTGGAACAAATCGTATCAATAAATTTACACTTGGAAAAAACACACAAGGTTTAAGTAATTATATAAAGCAATCGTTTCCTAACGAAGAACTTAAAGTTGCCATCGCTTTCGATTGCAGACACAATAGTAAAACTTTAGCCAAAGTTGTTGCTGATGTATTTTCTGCTAACGGAATTAAAGTATTTCTTTTTGAAGACTTACGTCCTACTCCAGAATTATCTTTCGCTTTAAAACATTTAAATTGTCACTGCGGAATTGTTTTAACTGCATCTCATAATCCTCCAGAATACAATGGTTACAAAGTATATTGGCAAGATGGCGGACAATTAGTTCCACCTCAGGATGCAGAAATTATTGCTGAAATTAATCGCTTAGAGTATTCAGAAATCAAGTTTGAGGGTAATGATGATTTAATTCAATACATTGGAAAAGATGTCGATGATGTTTTTATTAATGAATCTATTAAAAATGGAAGTTTCAACACCTCTTCTGAAGCAAAAGAAAACCTAAATATCGTTTTCACTTCCTTACACGGAACGTCTATTACTGCCATTCCAGAGACTTTAAAACGAGCGGGTTATACTAATGTACATATTGTTGAAGAACAACGTGTGCCTAATGGCGATTTCCCAACAGTAAAATCGCCAAACCCAGAAGAACCTGAAGCTTTAAAAATGGCTACAGAATTAGCTTCAAAAGTTAATGGAGATATTGTTATTGGTACAGATCCTGATTGTGATCGATTAGGTGTTGTGGTTAGAAATCTTGAAGATGAATTAGTAATTCTCAATGGAAATCAAACCATGTTACTAATGACTAATTTTCTATTAAAACAATGGAAAAACAATAATAAAATTAATGGCAATCAATTCATAGGTTCTACAATTGTGTCTACTCCTATGATGTCTGTTTTAGCTAAATCTTATAATGTTGAATGTAAAATTGGCTTGACTGGTTTTAAATGGATTGCTAAAATGATTAAGGACTTTCCTACTATGGATTTTATTGGTGGTGGAGAAGAAAGTTTCGGCTTTATGGTTGGTGATTTTGTAAGAGATAAAGACGCCGTTACTTCTACGCTTCTTGCTTGTGAAATTGCAGCTCAAGCTAAAGAAAAAGGTATTTCAGTTTACAAAGAATTAATAGAACTCTATATTGAACATGGTTTTTATAAAGAACGTTTAGTATCTATAACTAAAAAAGGAATTGAAGGTGCTCAAGAAATTAAACAAATGATGGTTGATGCTCGTAAAAACCCTTTACAAGTAGTTAATGGTTCTAAGGTGGTTAGAATTGAAGATTATCAACTATCAATAGTAAAAGATTTCAGTACAGGAAAAGAAGCAACTATTGATGTACCTAAATCTAATGTATTAATCTATTACACTGAAGATGGAAGCAAAATTGCCTTGCGACCAAGTGGTACAGAACCTAAAATCAAGTTCTATATCAGCGTCAATACAACATTAGACAATCTGTCAGCATTTAATACTACGGAACAACAATTGGAGACTAGAATTGATGCTATCCTTAAGGATATGAAATTAAACTAATGGATCAAAACCTAAAAAAAATAATACCATACGCAAAACGGTATAAATCAAACATAGTTTGGAATATTATTTTCAATATCTTCTACGCACTTTTTAGTACACTTTCCTTTATAACAATGTTTCCTCTTTTAGAAGTTTTGTTTCAAAAAGGAGATGATATTAAATCAAAAGTGACTAATGAACCAGTATATACAGATTTTTGGAATATTGGAGATTATTTAAAAGATTCATTTTATTTTAAAATACATAATTTACAAGAACTCAACGGACCACAATATGCATTATTGCTTGCCGTTGCACTTGTTATTACAACTTTTTTACTTAAAAATTTATTTAATTATTTAGCTTCATACCACATTTTACATCTTCAAAATGGCGTTTTAAGAGATTTACGTAGCAAGATGTATCACAAAATTATTAGCTTACCTATTCCTTTCTATTCTAAACGTTCTAAAGGCGATATTATGGCTAGAATGCTTGGTGATATTGGAGAAGTAAAACGCTCTTTCTTTTTAATTTTAGAACTTATAATTAGAGAGCCTCTTACTATTCTATTTGCCATTATAGCCATGCTCAAAATTAGTATGGAATTAACCATGTTTGTGTTTATTTTCATACCAATATCTGGGTTTATAATTTCTAGAGTTGGTAAAAATTTAAAATCTAAATCTACTCGTTTACAACAAGAATCTGGAAAACTCATTTCAATAGTTGAAGAAAGCTTAACAGGATTAAAAGTCGTAAAAAGCTATAATGCTGAGTCTAATTTTAAAGAGAGATTTTCAAACTCTATAAATAAGATTCTTAAACTATCTAATAGTATTGGTAATAAAAACAATCTTGCATCTCCAATGAGTGAGTTTATGGGTATTGTTACAATTGCTATCTTATTATGGTATGGTGGAAACTTAGTTTTAGTTGAAAAAACGCTTGATGGCGAATTATTTTTAGTGTATTTAATGTTAGCTTATAATATTCTTACACCTGCTAAAGCTATTTCTAAAGCATCTTATTCTGTAAAAAATGGTTTAGCAGCTGCAGAGCGTGTCTTTGAAATTTTAGAACAAGAAGATTCTATACCAACCAAAGAAAATGCCATTATTAAGAAAGATTTCACAACTGGAATCGCTATTAAAAACATCAACTTTAGATATGAAGAAGACAATGTACTTAAGCATTTTTCTATTGAAGTTCCTAAAGGAAAAACCGTGGCTTTAGTTGGACAATCTGGAAGTGGAAAAAGTACCATTGCTAATCTTTTAACTCGTTTTTATGATGTCAATGAAGGGAGTATTGAAATAGATGGAATAAACATTAAAGATCTAGAAATTCATTCGCTTAGAGATTTAATGGGACTTGTTACACAAGATTCTATCTTATTTAACGACACTGTAAGAAATAATGTGTTGATAGGAAAAGAAGACGCTACAGATGAAGAGATTATTGACGCTTTAAAAGTTGCCAATGCTTGGGAATTTGTTAAAGATTTACCAGAAGTATTAGATACTAATATTGGAGATGCTGGTGGTAGTTTATCTGGCGGACAAAAACAACGTTTAAGTATTGCTAGAGCTGTGCTTAAAAACCCGCCTATTATGATCTTAGACGAAGCAACTTCTGCTTTAGATACAGAAAGTGAACGATTGGTTCAATTGGCACTTGAAAATATGATGAAAAACAGAACATCTATCGTTATAGCACATCGATTATCTACCATTCAAAATGCCGATGAAATTATTGTCATGCAAAAAGGTGAAATTGCAGAACAAGGTACTCACGATCAACTAATAGCTAAAAATGGAGTTTACAAAAAATTGGTAGACATGCAAAGTTTCGAATAAAAAGTAATTACAATTAAATTAAATAGAAAAGGACGAAACATATGTTTCGTCCTTTTCAATTCTATTACCAGATTTGGGGACACTGGTAATATAAATTGTAGGTTAAGCTGAAGCAAACATATAATAAATATATGGTTCAAACAAGAAAAAAATGTATTTCATCGTGTTTTACAAACACTTAATCGATTATATACAAATCAAATAACTGAAAATCAGCAAACTAAGTAAAAATGTATTTTTCATTAAACTTTTACTATTTTCATAAGTCTAAAATAAAAGTGAGTTTTTGAAAGAAGAACAAGATTTTATTCAGAGATTAATTGCCAAAGAAACCAAAGAGACTGCGTTTAATGAGTTATTACAACTTTACAAAGAACGTCTCTATTGGCACATTCGTAACATAGTAAAGTCTCATGATGATGCAGATGACGTGCTTCAAAACACATTTATTAAAGTGTATCGAAGCATTCACAACTTTAAAGGAGATAGCAAGTTATATTCGTGGATGTATCGTATTGCTACAAACGAATCTCTTACGCATATTAATAAAAATTCGAAGCGTATGCAATTATCTTCTGAAGACTATCAAAATCAGGCGATAAATAATCTAAAAGCTGATATCTATTTTGAAAGCGATGAGATTAAAATACAATTACAAAAAGCGATTGCAACACTACCTAACAAACAACAATTAGTGTTTAATATGAAATATTTTGAAGATTTAAAATATAAAGATATGGCAGAAATTTTAGAGACCAGTGAAGGTGCTTTAAAGGCATCTTACCATATAGCTGTAAAGAAAATTGAAGCCTTTTTAACTAAAAATTAAACGTTTAAAGAAAATAATAGTCTTAAAGTAAAGTTTCGTTTAACACGAAATATTAAAAATGAAAAACAATAAATTAAATAGTATAACATCTACTGGTTTTAAAACACCAGACAAATACTTTGAATCTTTTGATGCTAAACTAAAAGAGCGTTTAACTGAAAAAAAATTAATTAAAGACAGCGATACTTCTGGTTTTAAAGTTCCTGAAAATTATTTCAAGACCTTAGATGATAAAATTTTAAATCAGCTAAAAGATGACAAACCTGTAATTGCTTTAAAGTCCAGACAAACCTTCTATTACATCGCTGGGATTGCGGCTTCTTTAGTATTACTATTCAATGTATTTTATACGTCTGAAACCATAACCATTAAAGATATTGAAACTGCTTCTATAGAAAATTATTTAGAAGAAGGCGATTTTACAAGTTATGATTTAGCAGCACTTTTAAATGAAGACGAATTAACTAAAACTAATTTTTTAGATAACGAAATACCACAAAGTACAATTGAAGACTATTTATTAAACACTATTGAAATTGAAGATTTAATAACAGAATAGACACTATGAAAAAGACAGTTATAACCTTATTATTTGTAGCATTAACTTTTGCTGGTTTTGCTCAGAAAAAAGAAAAACACGAGCGTATAAAAGCTTTAAAAATAGCATTAATTACTGAAAAATTAGAATTAACAGAAACTGAAGCTCAAAAGTTTTGGCCAATCTATAATGCTTATGAAACAGAAGCAGATATGTTAAGAATTAATACACGTGAAAAGTGTCATAATCTAGACCCTAAATCAATTACAGAAAGTGAAGCAAAAATAGTCTTAAACGATTTATTAGCTTTTGAAAACGAAAAACAACAACTTAAGTCTGATTTAGTTGAAAGTTTATTGACAGCTATTCCTGCAAAAAAAATTATTTTACTAAAGTTTGTTGAAGAACAATTTAAAAGACAAATGCTAGATGAACTAAAAAAACGCAGAGGTAGAAAAGGATCACAAAACTAAATACTTCATGTATCTTAAATAGAAAGGCTTCGTATTATAATCACGAAGCTTTTCAGGTTAACAAAACTATCAATCAACAATTCTGTTATATTTTAAACAATATTACTTATTAAGAATCAACTAATTTCTTATAACTTTCAAAACTGTACTTTTATTTATATTTACCATATAGACACCTTTAGGATAGGTCGATAAATCTAATTCTATCTGGTTACTGTTTTTAAAATCATTCTGAAACAATAACTGTCCTTGAATATTATAAATAGTTACTAATTCTATATTCGACTTCGAATTTTTAATATTAAACATTCCAGATGTTGGATTAGGATATAATTTCAAATGATCTTCAAATAGATATGCATCAACTGAAAGTGTTTCATTATTAGCTCCAAATGTTGGATCTTGAATCACAAAATCTCCTGTTCCGTTTGGCACTCTAGCGTAACCCATATCATCCGTTTGTTCTCCAAATGTGATGTTTTCTATAATTGTGCCATCAGCATAAGATAAAATAGCACTTTCACCTCCAGCAGAAAATTTCAAATCTGCATGTAAACCAAATTGTTCTTCATCCTTATCACACCAAACAATTAAGTATTCATTTGGCTCTATAGTTATTCCTGTTGGAAATTGCCATGCTAATAAATCTGTTGGATCATCAGATAGATATAAATTATCTAAACTTAACGTTTCCGTAGAATTATTATACAATTCTAACCAGTCATCATATTCTCCGTCTTGATCTGTAGCAGTTGTTTCATTTGAGGCCATAATTTCATTTATAACCAAATCTCCTGGAGTTAACGTGGCATAAGTGGCATGTATTTCATAAAATTCATGTTCTGCTCTTGCTGGCGAAAAGACACCTATATTATTGTTTTCGGCGTAAATGTAGTATTGTGTATATTCTTCAGTAATTAATACATCTACACCATAAACACCATCACCTGCATTATTATCATTATGATTTCCGTCATCATACATTAACACCTTAGTAAACGGATCGTGTTGATCATTTCTATAGCCTAAGAAAACTGCATCTGTATTTGTATCAATCACATTGCTTGTAATGCTTATAGTTGTTCCAATCTCTGGATTTGAATTAGATTCAGCAACATTACTTATTACTGGTTGGGTAACTGTAAAATCTGATAATGCAGTAAGATAACTTTCTCTGGCACTCATCAAGCTAGTTAATCCAGAAGCTGTATTCATTCCCAGATTGACATCAGAATTAACATTACTTCCAAATTGTGCATACGTATAGAATTTATTAGCATCTGCCTGTACTGCTGCTTCTATAATATTTTGATAATCATTAACTAAAGTTAAATAATTTGAATTTGTGATTTGCTCTGTCAAAATAGTTTTATAGTGTGCTAAATACATTTTTTTGTACCTAGGCACAGCTAAAAGTTTTGACATTAACGGAAAATTGGCACCTGTTTCATGTAACAAATGATCTAGTTGTGCTTTTTGAGTGGTCGAATTTAAATTTCCTCCAGGACCAGGACCTCCTCCACTTGAGCCAGTCATTCCGAAGGTTCCAAAAGACATATTTAAATCCCAAACGACAGTGTTAAATCGTCCATTATCATCTTTATACAAATAATAATTTTGCTTAAACTGACCTATATAACTATCTAAATTAACCAATACATTATCGAAAGCTAACATCCATAACGCTCTATCAACATCTAAAACAGTTTCAATATTTTCTATATCATTGTTTAAAACATTCGTTAATTCTATTAAATCATCCCAATGTGCTTCTGCAACAGTAAGATCTGTTTCATCATCAGATTTAATCTCATAAGCATCATCATAACTAGAACTATTTGTTCCTAAATATGCTAAATTAGGTAAGTTAGTCGATTGTGGTCCTGCGCCATCTGGTGGACTGCAACTGAAAAATGCATTATCATTGGATCCAAAGTGGTTATTGACAAACTTTTTAGAAATTGATTCTACATTGGTATATAATCCTATTAAGTTTCCATTAACATAAACATTAGCGTAATTAGATTGAGGTGCATGCATGTAATTTCTGACAATAGTATAAGCAACCGTTTCTCTCACAAAAGAAGGATCAAAAATTACATTCGATAATTTTAAATCTGTTACACCTTCATAGTTTTGATCTACATAAGTATCTAACTCTATATGAAATGGATTTTTAGTCTGATTAGAGTTATAAGAACTATTACCTTTATACTTAACACCTACTTGATTAAATACTGTTCCGTTTATGGTTACTGAAGTTGCTTCTGTGTAATTATTATCTCCTGCTTTTTCAGCATCTAAAAGAGCATCCCAATTGCTTTGGGCGAAAACTATTTCAATGGTTTGAATATTATCAATATTATATAAATCTTGTGCAGAAATACTATTAATGTTCAATAATATTAATAAGAATGTAATTATTTTTTTCATTTGATTTTCATTTTTAATTTTCATGTTGCAAGGTTTTTACATCTGCTATTAGTTGTTGTACTGACGTTTTATTCAATCCGTTATAAATGCCTCGTATGTGTCTATTCTTATCAATAAGCACAAAGTTTTCAGTGTGTAAAAAATCATCTTCTGTTTTATCTACACCTAAATCTTCTTCAGCAAAATAAGCTCGTCGTCCTAAGTCATAAATTTGTTTTCGATCACCTGTTACCAAATGCCATTTACGATCAATAACGCCTTTAGTTTCTGCATAACGTTTTAGTGTTGACACAGAATCTGTTTCAGGAGTTACAGAATGTGATAACAATAAAACATCATCATCTTCTAAAAATGCTTCCTGCAAAACCATCATATTCGCTGTCATTTTCGGACAAATCCCTGGACAAGTTGTAAAGAAAAAATCGGCAACATAGATTTTATCTTTAAACGTTTCTTCTGTCACCTCTTCTCCTAATTGATTAACCAAATTAAACTTTGGTATTCTATGCATAATATCAGCTGCTTCACTTTTTGCATCTAGCCAGTAAGGTGTAAAAGTAGCTTCCTTATAAAAAGGTAATTCAGCTACTCTACTTGTCACTTTTGTAGTCTCTTTTGAAGTTGATGAGTCTTTACAACTCATAAAGCACAGAACTAAACTTAAACTAATTATGTTTTTAATATTGAACATCTCCATCTTCTAATTGGTAGCATAAACTCGCGCGTTTCAATCCGAAAATTCGTCCGTTTTTTGCTTCGTAGTTATTATAAATTTTTCCGTTTTCACGCCACGCCTTCTGCAGACCTTCTTCTTTACCATTAACAATGGTCATCTCTTTGAATAGGTTTCCAGATTTATACCATTGCTTCTGAATTCCATTCACGATACCATTAATATAATTAGCTTCAGAACGTAAATTGCCATTTTTCCACCATGATTTTGTTTTACCATGTTGAAGTCCGTTGACATAATAAGCTTCAAAACTCAAAGTGCCATTTGGAAACCATTTTTGGTAAACTCCATGACGTTTTCCATTTGTATATTGAATAGATTCGGACTTGATAACATCATTATAGAATGTTACAGAAGTTGCACTAAAGGGCTGATTTTTATAATAAATCAGCCCTAAATTGGTTTTAAATTCTAATTCATTTTTTTCAACGGCAACCTGTTTTACTGTACCAGTTTCTATTTTAACATAAGCCATAGATTCCTTCTGTTTTTCCATTTGACAAGAAAACACAAACAACAGACTTATGATAAAAGTTGTTCTACTGAATATTACTTGGAGTGCCTTGATAATCGCCTGGGAATAGGATATAATATTGATTTAAATACAATTCATTTTGAATGTGATAATGATATTCAGAAGCACCTTCACTATGTTGCGTTGTGCTTATATGACCTCCAGACGCATCTAAATCTGTTGGATAAGTATTTGTTGAGTTACATTTTCTTCCGTAGAGAAAAAATCCATCAGCAATAATTCCAATTAAATTATCGTCGTCGTTAGACCAAGCTTTAGTTTCTAAATGGTAATGGTAACTCTGCGGACCTGTATGCGCAGCAGTATAATCGAGAGAACTAACAGCATTATCTAATGGCACATTTGGACCTTCTTCATCATTATAAATCATTGAACCAGAAACAGCAATTCCAATAGCTCCTAAACCAGTAGACGTTGAAGTTGCTGCCAACTGTGGATTAGCAGAAACTGTTAGTGAATATGATCCATTAAAATCATCAATATTTCCAGGAGCCATCATTAAGTAAGATGTCGTTGTAGGCTCAACCCATAACGGATGATTTTCAGCAGATGCTGGTGTTACTAGTGTATTTCCCATTGGATCTATTGCTGTACGTTCTGTTGTATTAGACCAATAAGGCGATGTATGATTAGGCAAACCATTACTTTCAATAATAACATTAGAACCACTTAACATGATATCTGTATTATTGGTATCAAACTCTGCAAAAGCAAGGTGAAGAGCTGGAGCGGTTCCATCGGTTGAAAAACTAAATGAAGCTGAATTACTTCCTCCATTTCCATCATTAGCCACAACTGTTCCAGAATAATTAGTAAGAGATGTTAAATTAGTTAAACCTAACGTTAACACAGTTAATCCTGTTGCCGTTTCTGATCCTTGTAAAGTCACAGTATACGTAACAGCATCTCCATCTGCATCTGTAGCTTCTGTCCAATCTAATGTCGCTGTTGTTTCAGTAATTGAAGTGACACTTGCGGTAAAACTTGAAGGCGCTTGATTTGTTGTACCTCTATTTCCATTATTACTTCCTGAGTCATCATCGCTATTACACGCATAAAAAGCAGTAGCTACTAAAACTATTAAAGTTAGAATTTTTAAAAAAATTTTCATCTATATTGTATTGATTTATTAATACTATTTGTTTAGATGAGAGTTTTAAAAAAAACTTGCGGTAGAAATTAATTTATTTCATACAAAGGTATTTCCTGGTTATGTTTTGAGGAATCACAGCACTATAAAGCAGTAATAAACGCTTAGCAAATAGCGCTTTTAAACCCTTTTAATTTGTTCTTGAGAAAAACTTTTTGCCAAATATAAAAATTGGAATTATAGCAAGACACCATAGATAATTTGTATTGAATGACTTCGAATTAACCACCATTAAATTATCTTTAAATATTACTGAAGCAGTATACTTGTTATTTTCATTTAATATCACCTTGCTAGTTATTCCTTTAAGCAACAATGAAAAAACAGTTTGATGGTGCGCATTTTCTGTAAAAGCTTTTATTTCAATATTCAGGTTTTTAAATGTATCAGGGAGATCTGTAGTTATAAATTTAGCATCAGTTTGGTGACTACCAAGCTTTAATCCGCCTTCTAAAAGACTTATTGCCTGCCCGTTAATCTTAAGACTAAAATTTTTCTTTAGATATTTTACTGTCAATTGTTTGTATTCCGTATCAGATAACGCTTCTAATTCTATATTAGAATACTGTTTTTTCAAAGCTTCATTTAAACCATTCTGACTTAAATTTATATTTAGAATATTAATATCATCCTTAACTTCAAGATAATACATAGCTGATAATGGATTGTGCGCATGCAAAGTTTGAATTGAAACTATTAGAATCAACAGAAGAATTACTGACTTTTTCATTTTTTATTGAAAAGAAAAACTGTTAGTTGCAGCAACACCTTTTAAACATTTAGGAACGTTAGGTGCATCAGTATTACTAGCGACATAATGATAAATGCCATTTGGAAATTCTGTAGTAGCAGCTGTAAGTCCTCCACATTCATCTAAACCTGTTGGTTCAACTTCATAAGCATAAATTGGAAAACCATCTTTAGCAAAACCGATTAATTTACTACCAGAAGCTTGATTAACTAATGTACATGTGACATCATTTATCCCATTGAATTCTAAAACTTGATTCATAGTTTCTGAAACAAAATGCAAATGATAATATCCTGCAGGATCGTGATGACCACCACAAGGATCAATAGCTGGTATATTGCCTACTCCAAGCACAGGACCATTAACTACAGATGGTGGATCTCCATTAATTGGCACACCATCCAGAGAAACACCAATCAACTCTACAGTATCTATAACATTATTATTTGTAGCTAATGTTGGCAATACAGGTATTATAAAGGTTAATTGCAAGTTATTATCTGGAGCGGCTTCTAGGCAATATGAATAACCACCTGGATTTGGAGGCCCAGTAAAATCGTCTACATATATGTTTCCACCATTATCTATGATATCGTAACCATCATCTTCCATAGCGTTAAACAAACTTGCTTTCAATACTTGAAATCCTGGATTTGAAGTGCCATCATAAAAACCTAAACCACCAGTATCATTAATGGTTGTTGGACAATATGGTCCATTATATATTGGATTACTAGAAAACACCAATTGATAACATTCTCCTGACGAACCATCTTCGAGCATACAATCTACTTTTTCAAAAGAAATTAACGATGTTGTATTAAAATATGATTGATGAATTAAGTCACCAGTTAAATTATCATTGTCATCATTTGTATCGCTATTATCACTGCTATTGCAAGAAGTTATAGATATCACAATTAAAAACATTATGTAACTAGATATTTTTAAATTCTTAAAGCTTAGTGTATTTGTTTTTATTATATCTTTAAATCTCATGTTTACTCATTTTTCATTTAAAAACTGCAACTAAGGTAACAATACCTAATTAAACATATTGTGTTTTAAATAAAAAAGCTTCGCAATTACTCACGAAGCCTTTTACTAAACTAACCAATCAACTCAAATTTTATATTATCTTTTTTCTTTTCCTCTACCTTTTGGTTTCGGAGCTTTTTCAAATTCCTTTTCTGTAATAAATCCATCTTCATCAGTATCTACTTTTGTAAATTCATTTTTTAATGGTCCTTTTATTTCATCTTTAGAAAGCTTGCCATCTTCATTTGCATCTAAATCTTTTAGGAGCTCTTTAAATGTTGGTGGCTTTTTTCGGTCTTGACCATTTCCTGGTTGTCCAAAAGAACTACTAGACATAAATAATGTCATTCCAAAACCTAATACTAAAATTTTTAATCTACTCTTTTTCATCTTTTACATTTATTTGTTACATACGTTTAGATTGTATTCACATCAAAAACTTGTGCTACTCATTGTTAAAAAAAGCATAAAAAAAGACTCTAAAATTTAGAGTCTTTTTTTATGAAGTTAATGCCTTGGTGGTGGACCTTCACCTTTTCTTCTTCTATCAGGAGGTGATTGATTAGGATTGTTAGGTCCTTTTCTACCAATAGCTTGCTTAACTATTCGTGCAAGTTTCTCTTTTTGTTTGTCGTCACAGATATTCTGTATGGCTCTAAAATGATAAAACGTTTCTAATTCTCTTGCTTTTACTATTTTACCTATTCGACTTGTAATTGAGTCTATCTGAGTTTTACTTATAGTTTCGTTTGAAATTCTATCAAACAAATCATCTTTTAGTTTCTTTTCATCATCTAAAAATTCTTCAATTGTTACAAAATGCTCT
>Ga0209344_10000354_pt1 | contig 85281 bp, 76 predicted proteins | sample Cruoilmetagenom6_FD_187293 | JGI IMG/M metagenome (GOLD analysis project Ga0209344, IMG submission 187293) | Oil polluted marine microbial communities from Coal Oil Point, Santa Barbara, California, USA - Santa Barbara Oil Seep Sample 6 (SPAdes)... | ecosystem: Environmental > Aquatic > Marine... | reverse complement strand
CACCACTTGATGCTTGGCCAATCTATGTAGGTCCTGATGGAACGGTAACTATCGATCCTTTAGACCTAATAGCTGATACAGTTGAAGCTTGTGGTATATCTACAGCAGCAGCTGATATTACAGAGTTCTTCTGTTCTGATATAGATGCAGGAATAATTCTTGTAACTGTATTCGTAAGTGATGCAAGTGGTAATATTGCTTCTTGTGTAGCTGAGGTAAGAGTGTTTGATAACTTAGGACCAGATATTACTTGTCCTGCAGATCAAACGGTTGATCCAGGTCCAGGTAACTTATTCTATGTAGTTCCAGATTACTGGGCTAATGGTGAAGCTACTGCGACAGACAACTGTACAGATCCTGTGACTATTACGTCTCAAGATCCTGTAGCTGGAACTTTACTTCCTGATGGTGTTCATATTATCACTATCATAGCTGAAGATGAGTACGGAAACGAAAGCACTTGTACATTCGAACTTACAGTTGAAAGTGTACTAGGTGTTGATTCTAATGAGTTAGATGTAGCTTTAACACTATATCCTAACCCTGCTCAAGAGCAAGTAACAATTTCAAATAACTCTAATATCCAACTTGAAAAAGCTGCGATATATGACTTGAATGGAAAATTAGTTAATCAAATTGACCTTCGCACAATGCAAGGTGAACAAGTGATTAATGTTTCTGAACTTGCAACTGGAGTATATGTGGTTCAAATAACTAGTGATAATTCAAGCGTTGTAAAACGATTGATAAAAGAGTAATCTTTTCACAGGTTTAACCAACCAACAAGAAAGCCCCTTCACAATTGTGAAGGGGCTTTTTATATTTAGATACTTCGTTTAAACGTTCTGCCTGTGCTATTTATCTAATTGCTTTAATAAATTGGGCGATGCCCTTTATACCTTTTTCAAAAAGCATTTTAATAAATGCACTACCAATAATAGCTCCTTTTGCATGTTTGGTAGCGATAGAAAAGGTACTGGCATTGCTTATTCCAAAACCAATAACCCGAGGGTTGGTCAAGCCTAATTTTGCTATCCTGTCAAAGTATTCTTCTTGCTCACTTCCAAAACCTTGATTTGACCCCGTTGTACTCGCACTGCTTACCATATATATGAAACCGTTTGATGCGGTATCAATTTCTTGGATTCTAACTTCCGAAGTTTGAGGGGTTATTAGAAATATATTAGTCAAATTATACTTCTCAAAAATAGCTTGGTAGTGTTCGCTGTATTCGGCAAGAGGAAGGTCTGGAACAATAAGTCCGTCGATGCCTATCTCGTTACATTTTTTACAAAATGCTTCTACTCCATATTGTAGTATAGGGTTGAAATAGCCCATAATTAGTAAAGGGATGGAAACAGAATCTCTTATTCCCTCTAATTGATCAAAAAGCAACTGCGTTGACATGCCGTTTTTAAGAGCTTGTGTAGAACTTGCCTGAATGGTTGGACCATCGGCAAGTGGGTCGCTAAAAGGAAGCCCAATTTCTACCATATCCACTCCTTGTGATTCAAGTTCTTCAAGTATAGGAACCGTGTCATTTATTGAAGGATATCCAGCCGTAAAATAGATAGATAGTAGTTTTTTGCCTCCTTGTAATTTCTGTTGAATTCGATTCATATTATAAATTAAAGTAGTCTATATATGTGTTTAAATCTTTGTCACCACGGCCACTCAAATTCAAGACAACCACATCTTCTTTTGTAAAGTTTTTGTTTTTGAAAATCGCTAATGCGTGACTGGATTCTATAGCCGGGATAATTCCTTCTAGCTGGCTCAATTCCATACCGGCTTGCATTGCCTCGTCATCTGTCACCGAAATAAACTCAGCTCTACCACTTTTAAATAGATGTGCATGCATTGGTCCAACTCCGGGATAATCTAGCCCTGCCGAAATTGAATAGGGTTCGGTGATTTGACCATCAGTTGTTTGCATGAGTAGGGTTTTACTTCCGTGAATAATCCCTATTTTTCCAAGCACTGAAGTTGCAGCACTTTCACCGCTATTTATTCCCTTGCCAGCTGCTTCAATCGCAATTAGCTTTACCTCTGGGTTGTTCAAATATTCATAATAGGCACCAGCGGCATTGCTTCCGCCACCTACACAGGCAATTAGGTAATCTGGATTTTCACGTCCTTCAACCTCAAAAAGCTGCTTTTTGATTTCCTTAGAAATTACGGATTGAAAGCGGGCAACCATATCTGGATATGGATGTGGTCCAACAACACTGCCAATAATATAATGCGTGTCGGTTGGATTATTAATCCAATCTCGAATTGCTTCATTGGTAGCATCTTTTAATGTTTTACTTCCACTAGTGGCGGGAACAACGGTAGCGCCTAGCATTTTCATTCTTGCAACATTAGGTGCTTGGCGTTCAATATCAATAGAGCCCATGTACACAATACACTCAAGACCCATTAATGCACAAACAGTGGCCGTGGCAACACCGTGTTGTCCTGCACCAGTTTCTGCAATAATTCTTTTTTTGTTTAGGCGCTTCGCCATTAGGATTTGCCCAATCGTATTATTTACTTTATGAGCGCCTGTATGACATAGATCTTCACGCTTAAGGTAGATTTTTGTATTGTATTTTTCTGAAAGGCGTTTGGCAAAGTAGAGTGGGGTAGGCCTGCCTACATAGTCTTTGAGCAATGACTTAAACTCTTTTTGAAAGTCTTCTTCCTCCATCACTTTTAAGTAATTGAGTCGAAGCTCCTCTACATTTGGATACAACATTTCAGGAATATAGGCGCCTCCAAATTCTCCGTAATATCCTTTATCGTTGGCATTATAACTCATCGATCAATTTTTTTAAATCATGTATGTTTTTAAATCCGGGTGAACTTTCAAACTTACTATTCACATCAATGGCGTGAATTGGAAGTTCGGTTTCTAAAATAGTTTTAAGCGCTGGAATTTCTTCTAATCCAATTCCACCACTTAGTATAAAAGGTTTTCCCGAAGCATAGTCTTTTAGGACATTCCAATCAAAAACATACCCATTACCTCCTTTTTCCTTTCCCTTTGTATCGAACAAGAACTTATCTACAATAGGCTCGTAGGCTGCTAGCTGGTTAAAGTTGAAACTATCTTTTATTGAGAATACTTTCCAAATTTCTATGGTCCCTGGTAAATTTGAAGCATTTCCGACGAGTAGGGAAAGCTCGTTACAAAAGGAGGGAGTTTCATTACCATGAAGTTGGATTACATCCAACTTATACCTTTTAATTTTTTCTGAAATTTTTTCAAGACTCGCATTAACAAACACTCCAACTCTAGATATACTGCTGTCTAAATTTGGAATATCGCCTTCAAAACTCCTTGGGCTTTTATCATAAAAAATAAAGCCCAAATAATCTGGTTTTAGTTGAGACACCTCCTCCAGATTGTGTTTCATTCCGCATATTTTAAGTTTTATACGGTTCATTTCAATTGGTTTATAAATGCCATTGCGCTCTTTCCTGGGTTAGCCGTTTTCATAAAGTTTTCTCCAATTAAAAACCCATTAAATCCGTAATCTCGCAATTCAATAATCGTTTCTATTGAACTTATTCCGCTTTCAGAAACGCGTACAAATTCAGACGGTATAGAGACTGAAAGCTCCTTACTCGTACCAATGTTTACTTCAAATGTTTTTAAGTTTCGGTTGTTTACACCTAGCATGTCAACTGTTGGAAGTATCGACTTTTCTAGTTCTTCACGATTATGAACCTCCAATAAAACATCCAGGTCTAAACTTTTCGCTAGGGCGGAGAAGTTGATGAGTTGTTCACTAGTCAGTGACGCTGCAATTAGGAGAATTGCGTCTGCGCCATAGGCTTTGGCTTCAATAATTTGGTAGGAATCAACGATAAACTCTTTCCGAAGCAATGGAAAAGAAACTACATCTCGAGCGAGTAATAAATCCTCAATCGAACCTCCAAAAAAGTTAGTATCGGTCAGCACAGACATTCCACTAACCCCAGCACTTTCATAACCCATCGCCACATCTTGAACCAAGACCGTTTCGTTGATTACAGACTTGCTAGGTGATCTACGCTTATGCTCTGCGATAATTCCAGTATCCGATTCACGTAAGGCTTTGGCCAGCGAATTTGTGGTACGAGAAAAGAAAATTGATTGTTCTAATAATGAAATAGGAAAGCTAGCTTTCTTTACCGCAACTTCTTTATGCTTATAGGCTATTATTTTGTCTAAAATAGTCATCTTATTGTGTGCTAAGTGATTGAAGTTTTACAAAGGATTGCAAAGCTTTTCCAGATTCTAATGATGCTTTTGCTTTTTCAAAACCATCTAGAAGCTTGCAGTTTTCAACAACAGAAATAGCCATTCCAGCATTAGCACAAACCACGTTATTATGAGCCTCGGTGCCATTTCCGTTTAATACATTTAAAAATATTTTGGCCGAATCTTGGACCGTTTCTCCTCCATAGATATCCGATTGTTTGATTTTTGATACGCCAAAATCTTCTGGTTGTAAAATGGTTTCCGAAGAATTAGAAATTACCTTAACAGCTCCGGTAAGCGATATTTCGTCATAGCCATCCATAGCATGTAATACCGCATAGTTTTTAGTGTTTTTCTGATAAAGATACCCATACATCCGCGCGAGCTCTAAGTCGAAAACGCCCACCAGCTGGTTTTTGGGAAAAGCAGGGTTTACCATTGGGCCTAGCATATTGAAAAAAGTTTTAACACCGAGTTCTCTACGTATTGGAGCTACATTTTTCATGGCAGGGTGAAAGAGTGGCGCGTGTAAAACACAAATATTAGTTTCGTCTAGGCATTTTTTAAGAAAATCTGAATCATTACAGAATTTTATTCCAAGGTATTCCATCACGTTGCTACTTCCACTTACTGAAGAAACACCATAATTTCCATGCTTTGTAACTTGAATCCCAGCACCGGCAGTTACAAAAGATGATAAGGTAGATATGTTGAATGAGTTTTTCCCGTCGCCACCAGTACCACATAAATCCACGGTATTATAATCACTAAGGTCTATTGCTAAACAAAGTTCGAGCAAGGCATCCCTGAAGCCCTCAAGTTCTTCCAAAGTAACACTTCGCATCATATAGACGGTTAAGAAGGACGCAATCTGACTCGTATTATATTTCCCTTCCGAAATTGACACGAGAACCCCTCTTGCTTCTTCCTTGCTTAGTGGTTCGTGGTTAATAAGTCTATTTAGAATTTTTTTCATTTCCATTCCCGTAAATACAGGTAGTTATTTGTTAATTTTCAACCCAGTTTCTAATGATTTCTTTTCCCTTAGGAGTAAGTACACTTTCTGGGTGAAATTGGACCCCTCGCACATTGTATAGGCGGTGACGTAGAGACATTATTTGTCCATTCTCATCTTCGGAAGTGATTTCCAATACCTCTGGAAAATTTTCTCTAGCAACCACCCAAGAATGATATCTTCCTATTTCTATTTCCTTGCCCAGTCCTTTAAAAAGGGGTTCGTCATCAACTAGAATTTTTGCAGTTGTTGCCACGCCATGAAATACCTGACTCAAATTTTCTATGGATCCACCAAATACTTCACCAATGGCTTGTTGCCCTAAACAAACTCCAAGAATACTTTTTGAGGCTGCATATTGTTTAATTAGGTTTTTTAATTCGTCTGCTTCATCTGGAATACCAGGACCCGGTGATAATAGTATTTTATCATAATACTCGACCTCCTTTATTGAAAAACGATCGTTTCGAAGCACGGTTACTTCGCAATCGAGTTCTTCTAGATAATGCACTAGATTATATACAAAGCTGTCGTAATTATCTATAACTAATATTTTCATACTTAAATGTTTTCAGCCAATTCTAGGGCTTTGGTCAACGCTCCTAATTTGTTATATACTTCTTGTAGTTCTTTTTCTTCGTCACTTTCGGAAACAACACCAGCACCCGCTTGGAAATGAAGGTTGTGGTTTTTACTAACAAAAGAGCGTATGATAATAGCGTGATTAAAATTGCCTTTAAAATCCATAAAACCAATGGCTCCTCCATAGAATTCTCTCGACACATTTTCGTACTGTTCTAGCAATTGCATAGCCTTGTGTTTTGGTGCCCCACTTAAAGTTCCGGCAGGGAAGGTGTCTGCAACAATTTGCATTGTTGAAATTTCTTTGTTCTTAATTGCTGTTACCTTGCTAACTAAATGAATCACATGTGAGAAAAATTGAACTTCTCGATAGGTCTCGACCTTTACTTTGCTGCCGTGTCGACTAAGGTCGTTCCTCGCCAAATCCACAAGCATTACGTGTTCGCTATTTTCTTTTTTATCTGCGGAAAGTTCTTTCGCGAGTTCTGCGTCTTTTTCATCATTTCCTGTTCTTTTAAAGGTGCCGGCGATGGGATGAATTTCTGCACGATCACCGCTTACAATTAATTGCGCTTCGGGAGAGCTGCCAAATATTTTAAACTTTCCGTAGTCAAAATAGAAAAGATAAGGCGAAGGATTCACGCTTCGTAAAGCCCTATATACATTAAACTCATCGCCTGTAAAGCCTTGCGAGAATCGCTTGCTAGGCACAATTTGAAAAACATCTCCTCGTTGGCAATGTTCCTTGCACTTCATGACCAAGTCTTTAAACCCTTGGTCATCGAGATTGGTGGTTGGTTCACCATTTCTTTGGAAGGCATATTCTGCAAAGTTTTTCGATTTTAGCAATTGCTCAATTTTTGAAATATTGTTATCAGAATCATAGCAATGCGCAAAAATATAGGCCTCATTATTAAAATGATTTATTGCAATAATATTTTGATAAACTGCATAGTAGGCATCGGGCATATCCAAAGCCGATTTAGTTTTTGAAATGCTAATGTCTTCGAAATATCGAACGACATCGTACGCCATATAACCGAAGAGACCATTATTGATGAATTTAAAGGAATTGGTTTCAGAAGAAAATGAACTGGCAAAATTTTCTAAAATTTCGGGTACATTGGTGCTTTGGTCGATATTAATTTCGACTTTTTTTCCATCCGGAAATTCCTGAACAATCACTTCGTTTTGAATTTTGATAGTCGCTATGGGATTGCAACAGATATAGCTAAAGCTGTTATCGTTGGCATGATAATCGCTACTTTCAAGTAACAGGCTGTTTGGAAATTTATCACGTAAGCGAAGATAAACCGAAACAGGTGTTAGGGTATCTGCCAGTAATTTTTTTGAATATGTCTTTAAATCGTATTTCATAAAATAAAAAAAGGCTTGTCGTGAATGACAAGCCTTTGTATGATTTATATCAATAGTGCTTTATCTCACGAACGATTACGTAAGTTAAGCCACCACCAAGTATTATTATTGTTTGTTATCATAGTTTCAACTTCAAATATAGAAATGAAATTTATAATGACAAATAAAACATATTAAAATTTAAGATTGATTTTCAATTCAAAAATATCTGAGATTGTTTTATCTCCTAAGTTGTCAAAAAAGGAACCTGAACCATATCGGACTCCAAATTTTGTACGATCAATTTTTAGAAAGGTTGTTGCGCTCGATTCTTCCATTATTAGATCGAATTCAATTGCTTCAGTGATATCTTTAATCGTTATGTTTGCTTTGACTGCATATCCAAGTTCCGATTTTTCGGCACTTGTGATTTCTACTGTCGCTGTTGGATGCGTTGCAACCCCAAAGAAATCGTCACTTTTAAGATGACCTTCAAGGTCTTCTTTACCTTCACCAGCTTTTAGATCCGAAACAGTAATAGAGGTCATATCTGCCACAAACATTCCGCCTACAAGATCACTGCCATTCATTTCTAAATGACCATTTGCCAAGTTAATGGTTCCATGGTGCGCCCCAAGCACTTTTTTTCCAGTCCATTCGATACTGCTTTCTTTGATTTCTTTCTTATCGGTTATTAAAGATGTAAATGCTGTAGTGCTTGATATAACTACTAGTAATAAAAGGGTTTTCATTGTTGTTTTCATTGTTATTTAATTTATAGTATTTAGGTTAAAATGTTCTTAAGGTGTCGAGAAGGCTATTTAGGTCTACCAGTTGTTCTTTGGTTAAAGCACCAAGTACTTTCTCATTATTTTCTTCAGAAATAGGATCCAAAATGATTAAAGTATCTAATCCTGCTTGGGTGATAAAGATTTCTATTTTCCTCCTGTTTTGTTTACAAATATTTCTACTTACCCAGCCTTTTTTTATGAGCTTATCAACAAGACGGGTTGTATTGCTGCTTTTATCCACCATCCGTTCTTGCAATGTGGAAAGGTTGGCTGGATTTCCTTTTTGTCCTCTTAATATTCTAAGGACGTTGTATTGTGGTAAAGTAAGGTCGTGTTGCTTCAATTCCGTCATAATCGCCTCTTCGATAATACGAGAGGTGTACATAATATTTATCACTGTTTTCGTCGCGATGGACATTTCTTGTATTGACTTTATAGCTTCTTCTATTTTCATAGTTGTATGTACAATAGTTGTATATACAAATATAGAATTATTTTTAATACAAAAATGATTTTAACTAAATTTTAATACTGATGGTGATAAAACAGATTCGAAGATTTTAATGATTTGTTAAATTGTTTTTGAAAACCATTTAATTCAATATTTTTAATTTATGAAATATATACTTGTATTGGTGTCATTTGCATTTCTTATGGCCTGTGCCGAAAAGAAAAAGGAAGTAATTGCCGAAAATGTGACGGAATCCATCGAACTGGATAATGAAGTCACTAATGTCTTAGAAAGCCAAAGAGTGCCATCCTATAATTTTGACGAGCTGAATACCTTATTAACGAAGAACAATGACACTACTTATGTCGTTAATTTCTGGGCGACTTGGTGTAGACCTTGCATTAAAGAACTACCAGCATTTGAAAAATTGAACGCAGATTATTCTGATAAGCCAGTAAAAGTACTTCTTGTTTCACTTGATTTCCCAGACAAAATTGAAAAGCAAGTAATCCCATTTATGGATAAAAATAATATCAAATCGGAAGTTGTTTTACTCGATGATCCAGACGCCAACAATTGGATTCCAAAAGTTTCGGAAAAATGGAGCGGTGCAATTCCGGCAACCATAATTTACAAAGGGCAATCCAGAAAATTCTACGAGCGTTCCTTTACGTTTGAAGAACTCAATACTGAATTACATAAATTTTTATAAAAACGAATATGAAAAGAAAACACATTTTTTTAGAATTAGCAGTTGTAGTACTTACAATTGTTGCTATTAGTGGTTTTACCGCTGACAAGAGAATAGACTTAGTAGATGAAGGCTATCAGATTGGAAGTGAGGCAGCTCCTATTAATTTGATGAATACGGATGGGAATATGGTTTCTTATTCCGACTATCCTGACGCAAAGGGATTTATAGTAATTTTCACCTGCAATACCTGCCCGTTTGCGGTTGCTAGTGAGGATCGAATTATTGCCTTGGATGCAGAATTTAAAGATAAGGGGTATCCTGTAATAGCTATAAATCCGAATGATCCTTCGGTGCAGCCCGATGATACTTTTGAATTGATGCAAGCAAAGGCAAAGGATAAGGGCTTTACGTTTCCTTATTTGTATGATACTTCCAGAAAAGTATATGCAGAATATGGGGCAAAAAAGACCCCCCACGTTTATTTACTAAAAAAAGAAAAAGGAAAGAATATTGTTAAGTATATTGGGGCGATAGACGATAATGTAAGGGACGGCTCTGCCGTTAAGGAGACATTTCTAGCCAATGCAGTAAACGAGTTATTAACTGGTAAAGTAGTTACGCTTAAGGAGACCAAAGCTATTGGATGTTCGATTAAAGTGTAATCCAAATCCATTCAAAAATAAGAACCGAAAATGTGCGTAACGTTTTCGGTTTTTTTTCGTCTATAAAGTTATGAATTCTTATTTTTACTGAAAACATAAAACAATGGCAGATTTGACTCAAGCACAATGGAGTGAACAACTTGTAAATGATGATAACGCAGTTATCTTGGATGTACGTACAAAGGATGAGGTAGACGAAGGGTATATTCCAAATATGAAGCATATGGATATTTTTAATGCCGGACCTTTTATGGATGAGGCAAAACAAATGGATGCTTCAAAAAATTACTATGTGTATTGTCGTTCAGGTGGAAGAAGTGGACAGGCGTGTACCATATTAAATTCACTTGGTTTTAAAAACACTTTTAACTTAGTAGGAGGATTTATGGAATGGGAAGGCGAAACTGCCAATTAAAAAATATTAGTATGAAAAAAATAATATTTATTTTGAGCTGTGCCATGCTTTTGGCATTTCAGAGTTGTAAAGAAGAAAAAGGAGGCGTGGTAGAAGTTGTTTCTCCACAAGAAGTCTACGATGCTGTGTATAACAGTGATGCGAAGACACAATTAGTGGATGTAAGAACCACTTCCGAATTTACCGTGAGCCATTTAAAAAACGCTCAGAATATTTGTGTAACAAACAATGACTTCAAAGAAAAGGTAAAGACCTTAGATAAAGATGAACCTGTGTATGTCTATTGTAAAAAGGGAGGAAGAAGTGCAAAGGCCGCTAAAATATTAACCGAAATGGGCTTTAAGAAGGTCTATGATTTACAAGGAGGAATTACCAATTGGGAAGAAAAAGGTCTCGAAACCGAGCTGTAAAATTTAAATGAAGCATATAAAAAAAGCTGCCAAGGCAGCTTTTTTTATTCAATGGCTTTAGATTTTTTACCTATGCAACCATTGTTGATTTTGATAAAGCTGCCAATTGGGTATTGACTTTCCCAGCCCATTTCTCAGCTCTTTTCATTTCGAAATCTTCACGAAAATCTCCGTTAACATCATAAAATTCAAGTAAAATGTTTGGTAAATTATTCTTGGAGTAAACAAATTCCAATGCTAATTTCTCAAGTATGTTTTCTTTTTTGCCTTTTCTATTAATAGGCCTTACGCTCTTTACTATTTTACAATGCTTTATTTCTGAAAGAGAAATAACCGTGGTATCATTTGTGTTCATTGTTGTTTTACTGTACAATAATTTATTTTGATTGGTGTCAATTCCAATAATTAAATTGTGCCATTCCTCTTGATCTTTAAGTTCAAGGTTGTGATTTTTAATTTCTAACAGATGTGCTTTGTGTGCCTTGGACGTGTTGTTCTTACTGTTTTTATTGAATAAATAAATTGGCAAAACAAGGCAAGCCGCTAGGATTACGTATATAATAATAATTGTTGTACTCATAGGATATAAATTATAAATTTTTGATTTTTTTGAAATGCTCCAGGTTCATAAATACTATTCAGAAATATGAAACAAAGCGTTGGTTCAAAAAGGGGTCACTTTTTAAACACTTCAGAAAAAAAATAAAATTTATAGAAAGGAGTGGAAAGGATAAATAAGCGTTGTGGTATCTAGACTTGGAATTATTACTCTGCTGGATTCACTCGCCAATAATTGGGTTTTTGCAATAAAGTGACTAATAAAACCAGAATTTCTTTGATTTATCTTAGAGTCATTAAAAGGGAATATATTATTGACAGGGTCATTTGACAGTATTTCAACAGCGATTTGTTCAATAAAAACAGTCGCTAAAAAATCACTTGATTCTTGCTTGACTATCGAATTTTTGGTAGGAGTATTCTCAATTTCTGTATGAGCAAAACCTAATAGGGGAGCGCTGCCAATAACTATGCATAGAAGCAGAAAGGCACTTATAAAACGTTTATGAAAATCCTTTTTCATACCGCAAAGATATTGCAGAATTATGTTAAGTTATTGCTAAGAATTTAAAATCTATAAAATTCTAAAAGTATTTGTAAAAGTCAATGGTTTCACTGGAAATAAATCCAGTTTTAAAGAGAAAATTGAAATAGAAAATATAAGATATAGCCTAAAACCGTTCATCTATCATCGCGATAAGTCCAAAGACTAAACAAACTAAGAATGTTCCAATTACTAATGCACCTACTCCCATAAATTGAATGTTAAAGATTAATTTTTGATAAAGATATGAAAAACTTGGAAAGCTACTATAGTGACTAGTCATTTCTATTAAAAGAAATGCTTTCATTGATTCAAGCTTATAAAATAGCGGAGGAGGGGTTACCTTCGGTGATCCCTAGTGGCTTCAGTACTGCAAATACAACTGCCAATTTTTGCAAAATTGGTGTCTAAAAACAACAAAACCCGATCAAGCGAAAAAGCTTGTCGGGTTTATTATGTTTTCATCCACAACGCAGTTGTGTGTGATCGTGGAGCCGGAGAGGACCGAGCGTAAAAAAATGTCCAGTGGATATTTCTAGCGAAGGGGCCAGCTGGCGTGCAGGCGTTCGAATCCCGGAGGCGGAACGAAAAAAGCCTCCCGAAGGAGGCTTATGGAGTGGAGCCGGAGGGATTCGAACCCTCGTCCAAACAAGCAATTATAACGCTTTCTACATGTGTAGTTTTCATTTAGGTTTTCGTTCGCTTGCCGGTCGAAAACTACCAACGCACAACTTATCTTTACTTGAGCTTCACCGCCACATCAAAGCCCTATGGCGGCTAGGTTTACTTTTACGAAGTCTCTATATCAATCGCCGCAAACCAAGGCAATTGAGAGACTTCCTGCTTGTCCGCCTTGCGGACCGAGGCATTATCCTACTATAATTCGGATTATGCAGCTAGGGCGTAGTTATTCTCGCCGTTTAAAAAGTGTGAAAAATGAGATTAACGAGCTGTTTTCCAGCGCTCGACATGCTTACATTACAATTAGACCCGCTGTCAAAACCAGTCGGCCCCATAACTGAGATAGGAAAATTAATTTTTCGTAATCGAATTGAATCCCGAACTCGCTTCGGGATCAAGTGATTTTATCTCAATAAAAGTGTATTATCAAAGAACTATGTCATATCGAGTGTCCCGATGTAAAATCGGGATGTATCGAGATGTGTGCTTTTCCACTTTTGTTAAAACTTAAGTGGACCAGGCTTTCATTGCTACATGGTAGCGCATTCAATCCTTAACGCGGGCGTCAAAGATACATTAAAAACACTATATTTGCCGCCAATAAAGAGCAACAAAAAGTGAGCCAAATGTCCATTACCTTCGCAATAATTAAAGAACGTAAGAATCCACCGGATCGTCGTGTCGTTTTTTCACCACAAAAGTGTCAAGAAGTCATCAAAGCCTTTCCAGATGCAAAGATAATTGTAGAAGCTTCAGATGTTCGGATATTTCCAGATGAAGCCTATCGCAAGGCGGGATTTGAGGTAAAGGAAGATATTTCCGAAGCTGATGTGCTTTTAGGCGTAAAAGAAGTGCCAATCGATGCTTTGATTCCGAACAAAAAATACTTTTTCTTCAGCCATACTTTCAAAAAACAACCATATAATCAGAAATTATTAAGAGCCATCTTAGATAGGAATATCCAACTTTTTGATCACGAAACAATTGTTAATAAATCTGGAGGTAGATTAATAGGCTTTGGTCGTTATGCTGGGCTCGTTGGAGCATATAACGGATTTAGAGCGATGGGCTTGCGAGATGGATTGTTCGAATTGCCAAAGGTTGAAACCTTGGCAGATCTAGATGCGGTAAAAGCCGAACTAGATAAAATTACGCTTCCAAATATAAAAATTGCCTTATCTGGAACTGGAAAAGTTGCAAATGGAGCCAAGGAGATATTGGATCATTTGGGGATAAAAGAAGTTTCAGATGCACTTTATCTAACGTCAAACTTTACAGAGCCTGTCTATTGCTTAATTGATGTTATGGAATACAACAGACGAATAGATGGAAAGGTGGGGAATAAATTTGAATTCTATAAGGATCCGTCGGGCTACGAGAGTAACTTTATGCCCTATGCTAAAACGACAGATTTCTTTATTGCAGGGCATTACTACGGAAATGGTGCGCCCTATCTCTTTACTCGAGAAGATGCTAAATCACCCGATTTTAATATAAACTTGATTGCAGATATTTCTTGCGATGTAGATGGGCCGGTTGCAAGTAACATTAGAGCTTCGACCATTGCAGAGCCATTTTATGGGTATGACGCTGAATCGGAAACCGAAACGGATTTCAAAGCATCTGGAGTAATAACAATGATGACGGTAGATAATCTTCCTTGTGAGCTTCCAAAGGATGCTAGTGAAGGATTTGGTGATATGTTTTTAGAAAATGTAATCCCTGCTTTTTTCAATAACGATCAAAGGGGTATATTGCAGCGCGCTAGGATGACCACCGAAAATGGAACTTTGGCAAAAAGATTTGAGTATTTGCAGGATTATGCAAATGGTGAATTAGAATAAAAAAGCTATATTTTGAAGAATACAACCATCTCAAATATTGCATTGGTAACTGGTGCTGCTTCAGGTTTAGGCTACGAATTGGCTTTACTTTTGGCTAAAGATAAATACGAGCTTATTTTAGTAGATATCGATGCGGAAAAGCTTGAAAGTGCTAAAGAGAATATCGAGAACGAATTTGGTTCGAAGATCACTTTATTAGTTAAAGATTTAAGTACACAAGGGATTGCACAAGAGATTTTTGAAGAAATAGAAGAAATTCCAATTAGTGTCTTAATAAATAATGCCGGTTTTGGCATATTTGGAACTTTTAGCAATACGGACTGGCAACGAGAATCGGATATGCTACATCTCCATATTATGACTACTACTCATTTAACAAAGTTGCTGTTAAAAGGAATGGTGGAACGCGGCAGGGGAAAAATACTTAATATGTCTTCTTTGGCGGCCTTTCAACCTGGCCCATTAATGTCCCTGTATTATGCATCTAAGGCTTATATTTTATCTTTTTCCGAAGCAATTGCAAACGAATTAAAAGGTACTGGGGTAACCGTGACGGCACTTTGTCCCGGACAGACGAAAACTTGTTTTCAGGAGGTGGTTTCTGAAGGCACAGTAGACAATAAAATTAGTTTTAATGTTGCTTGTCCAAGGGAAGTAGCTGCATATGGATATAAAGCCATGTTGAAGGGTAAAACGGTTGCTATACCTGGAATATTCAATAAGTTTTTATCTAAGTTACCGCGTTTCATATCACGAAATACAACAACTGCTATCGTTCGAAAGATTCAGGAAAAAAATAGAGAGGATTAAATTTCTATTTGTTTTTTAATACAATAGGTTCCTTGTTCTGCATAGCGAAAATGTTAGAGAAAAACTCTTTCAAAAGGGAGTAATCTGCAGATTCGAACCTGAACTCATTTAACTTTACTGAAAGCTTCAAATTAACTTTATCATTTTGGTTTGAATAGATGATGGAGCATTCTCCTAAGTGTTCAGGCATTTTATAGGCTCTGCTTTTAGGTAAATCTATCACCTCATATTTTCCATTCAAATTGATGGAGATTAAATACATATTGGTAACAGGAAATCCGAAATCAATAGGATACTGTCTAGATTCTGCCTTGAACGGGTTTTCATCAAAATAGGGTTCAACAAAAAGGGGATAGAGGTATACATTATCTCCAACTATTTCTGTATCGAAGAAAACGGTGTAATCTTCTTTAATTGGTTGACTACTATCCTCTATGTTTTCTATTTGAAAGTTCTCTATCTCTAGATTCGGATTTTTAGAGGTTTTTGTATTTATATATTCACTTTTTGTGACGCCCGAAATAGCTTTACGTTTATTAACACCAATATGACCAGAAAAAACTTCGGTTACCTTTCCCGAGAATCTACCTTCTTCTTCTGCTTCGAACTGTGCATTTATATAGTGAACATTTTTTGGATTAGGATCAATGGGATGCCAGTAGCTACCTTTTTTAAAATCCATAACCCTTCCTTGAACATTTAGGGTTCTATAGGGTAAGGATTCAAAAGAACAATCTCTGTCTGTTGCATCTAGTATATATTTATTATTTCCAAGGGTAAGTAAGGCAACAATGTAATTAAAATCGGAAAGCACAGGGTATATTAAGGCTGGTAACCCATTTTCACGCGTAGATAATAACACAATTTTCGCGTCAAGCTCTGCAGCATTTAAAGCATTGATAAGTGCCAGATTAATTTCGGTGATATTGCCCTCTTTTTTCTCAAAGGCTTCTTTTACGTCAATGTCACTAAATACCCTATAATTACCATTCCAGGTAAAGTTTTTTTGTACAAACTTATAAACAGCCTTCGCTTTTTCAAGTTGATCTGGGATTGCCAAAATCTTCGGGGGGAGGTAATCTTGAAAAAAACCAGTATGTTTGAGCTCTTTTCCCGTATACTTATCATATCTTATTTGATTATCTACATCTTTCCATTCTTTAGAAAATGTCTCTTTTGTTCCACGGAAATCGATAATCTCTTCCAACTCAAATGAAACTCGGGCCATATAGTTCTTTTTTGAGAGCATATAAGGCTCTTCTCTATAGGCGGGAACATCTTTCATTGCATAGGTAAAGGCTTCGCAATCGGCATTACTTAATAATCCTGGGACGGAGAGGCAATCTTCTTTTAAACTAACGTCATTTATATATAATTTTTCATTCCCATACAATACTCTATTGTAACTATAGTTTCCTGGGATTTCCGCATATAATTCGGAATAAACTTTTGGAAGGTCGCCCTGAAATTTCCAATCGTCAAAATTGAAAAAATAAGGAGATTCTATGCGGTAGGTATATTCCAGAACACTACCTTTTTTAATATTGGGAAATGTAAATCGCTTTTCAACCCAGTTAGTAGTTATATCTAAGCTAAAAATAGCGCTTTCTACTAGATAGGTTTTTGTTTCGCCATTGTGAGTTATCGCTTTTATTTTTGCTAATTTTTCTGAAATATTTTTTTGTTTATACAATGGGATTTGAACTGTTGAATGTTTAAAATCTTTTGGGTTCAAAACTTTAATTTTACGATGTACTTCTTTCACAAGTCTTAAGTAATCACCTACTAATTCAACACGATTGTTAGCGCTTTCAAAAAGAACAACGGCGCTAGCTTCGGGATCGGGGTCATACTGTGACATGTTTAATTCCCCTAAACTCGGTTCTCCAAAAACTGCTTTGACTCTTTCTTGAGAGAAGGTGGTTGTAGTAAGAAATAGGAGAAAAATAACTGGCACACTTTTTAAAAAAGACATATAAGATTGGTGTATTGGTATGAATAGTTAGTGCAAATAAAAGAAAAAAAGAAATGCGCTTTTTTAATATTAAAACTTCTTAGCATTTTCAATCAATAGTATAAGGTTTTCTGTTGCAAGAATTATCGTTAAATACTGATTATCATAACTTTAAATTTTGAATACAGGAAAAACCCCTTTTTATTTTCAGGCAAATACCTCTTGATTACTATATTAATTATACCTCATATTTACATTGCTTAATTAATTGGGGAGTTAATAATAGCAATTTAATAAAGAGACGGCTTATTTTTAAGCTGTCTCTTTTGTTTTATGCTTTTTCTTATGGTTTAATAATAGGAAAAACCCTTTCTAGAAACAGTTTTATACCTCTTGTTTGCGGCCTAGTTTGTTTACATCTTTGTGCAGCTTAGTTAATTGGGGAGTTAATTTAAGCGAATTTATTGAGTGGTTATTCGTTTGCGAAAAACCACTCAATATCAGAACTAACTAGCCATTTTTTTTGGCAATTTGAATTAGCCAGATTACCCATCTCACTTCAATGCGAGATGGGTTTTTTATATCTTTGAATTAATGAATCCAGCGGAAGAGTACATACTTAAACAATCCGAACCTGCAAAGTCAATATTGTTGCACTTGCAAGTAGTTATTGAAACAACTTTGCCGGATGCTGTCATGCTCTATAAATACAAGATTCCTTTTTATTATATTGACGGAAAGCAGCCCTTCTGTTATCTTGCACACTCTAAAGGATACGTAGATGTATGCTTTTGGCACGGTGCACATTTAAAGCTACATACTGAAAAGCTAGTTTCAAAGGGTAGGAAGCATATGAAATCTCTTAGATATTTTACAGCTGAAGATGTAGACGAAACTGTTTTAATTGATGTGCTTTCCGAAGCCTATTCAGTAAAGCATAAAAAATACTACAAATGATTAATGGTTTTTCTAATGGCAACCAAATCGGTTAGAAGTTTTTCCAATAAATGAATATCTAGCATATTCGCGCCGTCACTTTTTGCATTAGATGGATCGAAGTGAGTCTCAATAAACAATCCATCGGCTCCCGTAGCTATTCCTGCGCGAGCAATGGTCGAAATCATTTCAGGTCTACCGCCTGTAACACCAATGCTCTGATTGGGTTGTTGTAAGCTATGCGTAACGTCCAAAATTACTGGAGCATATTGTTTCATTGTTGGAATCCCACGGAAATCAACAATCATGTCCTGATATCCAAACATGGTTCCACGATCTGTAATTGCCACCTGATTGTTGCCACAGTCGGTAACTTTTTTAACCGCATGCTGCATACTTTCGGGGCTCATAAATTGTCCTTTTTTAAGGTTTACGACCTTTCCAGTGTTCGCGGCAGCCACTACCAAATCGGTCTGGCGAACAAGGAAAGCAGGAATTTGAAGTACATCCACATATTCGGCAGCCATCGCTGCGTCAGCTACTTCGTGAATATCGGTTACGGTTGGGACATCAAAAGCTTCAGAAACCTTACGAAGAATCTTTAAGGCTTTTTCGTCGCCAATTCCTGTAAAACTATCAATTCTACTGCGGTTTGCTTTTTTAAAACTGCCTTTGAAAATAAATGGAATTTCAAGACGCGTTGTAATTGCCTTAATTTTTTCGGCAATGAGCATAGCCATTTCCTCTCCTTCTATAGCACAGGGACCTGCTAACAGGAAAAAATTGTTTGAATTGGTATGTTTTATCTTCGGAATAAGATCTAGATTCATAGCGATGTTTTGAAGATACAAAGATAGTTAAAATAACGCCTTTTCACTCCCTTTGAAATTATGCAAATGATTATCTGAACTGATTGCATTCGAAGCACCTAAAAATATATAACATAACAAGCATTAATTCCATTATTAAGCAGTACTTTTGCACCCGCGAACGCAGAAGCTAATTTGTTGTGCGTTAGTTAAATACTTAAAAATCAACAAGCGAAGGCTTCGTGTCTTAAAAAGAGTAACTATATGGAAATTAAAAATATCGCAATTATTGCCCACGTAGACCACGGTAAAACTACCTTGGTAGATAAGATTATGCATCACTGTAGTTTGTTTCGTGAAAACGAGCATACTGGAGACCTTATTTTGGATAATAATGATTTGGAGCGTGAACGTGGAATCACGATTACCTCTAAAAATGTTTCTGTAGTTTATAAAGGCACAAAGATTAACATTATCGATACTCCTGGTCACGCCGATTTTGGTGGTGAGGTAGAGCGTGTATTGAATATGGCAGATGGGGTGTTGTTGTTGGTAGATGCCTTTGAAGGGCCAATGCCACAAACACGTTTCGTTTTACAAAAAGCAATTGACCTTGGTTTAAAGCCTTGTGTGGTGGTTAACAAAGTTGACAAAGAAAACTGTACACCAGATGAGGTGCACGAATCTGTTTTCGATCTTATGTTCGAATTGGGTGCAGAAGAATGGCAGTTGGATTTTCCAACCGTGTACGGATCTGCAAAGAACAACTGGATGAGTGATGATTGGAAAAACGAAACAAATAATATTGAGCCTTTATTGGATATGGTTTTAGCGCATGTACCTGCTCCAAAAATTGAAGAAGGAACGCCTCAATTATTGATTACATCTTTAGATTTCTCTTCTTTTACGGGTCGTATTGCGATTGGTCGTTTACAAAGAGGAACTTTAAAAGAAGGAATGCAGGTTGCATTGGTGAAGCGTGATGGAAGCATTCAGAAAACGAAAATAAAGGAATTACACACTTTTGAAGGATTAGGTCGTAGAAAAGTGGAATCTGTGCAAGCAGGTGATATTTGTGCGTTGGTTGGAATTGAAGGTTTTGAAATTGGTGATACGGTTGCCGATCTTGAAAACCCAGAAGGTCTAAAAACGATTGCAATCGACGAGCCTACAATGAGTATGTTGTTTACAATTAACGATTCACCTTTCTTCGGAAAAGATGGAAAGTTTGTAACCTCTCGTCATATTAAGGAACGTTTGGAGCGTGAGCTTGAAAAAAACTTGGCGCTAAGAATGGAGCCAACAGACTCTGCAGATAAATTTATGGTTTTTGGACGTGGTGTATTGCACTTGTCTGTATTGATTGAAACAATGCGTCGTGAAGGCTACGAATTGCAAATTGGTCAGCCACAAGTTATCATTAAGGAGATTGATGGTGTTAAATGTGAGCCAGTAGAAGAAATGACGATTGATTTGCCTGAAAATGTAAGTGGAACAGCCATTAATATGGTGACCATTAGAAAAGGTGAAATGTTGAGCATGGAAGGGAAAGGAGACAGAATGATCTGTAAATTCCAAATTCCTTCTCGTGGTATTATCGGTATGCGTAATCAATTGCTAACGGCAACTGCTGGTGAGGCGATTATGACACACCGTTTCTTAGAGTACCAACCATTAAAAGGAGGGATTCCTGAAAGACAAAATGGAAGTTTAGTTTCTATGGAAAACGGATCGGCTATTCCTTATTCAATTGATAAATTACAGGATAGAGGACGTTTCTTTGTAAATCCAAATGAGGATATTTATGAAGGACAGGTAATTGGTGAGAATACACGTCAGGATGATATGACTGTGAATATTACCAAAACTAAGAAAATGAGTAACGTACGTTCTTCTGGAGCAGATGATAAGGCGAAGATTGTTCCTGCAATTAAGTTTTCTTTGGAAGAGGCTTTAGAATATATTCAGAAAGATGAGTATGTTGAGGTTACTCCAAAACACTTACGTATTAGAAAGGTGTACTTAAAAGAAACCGACAGGAAACGAAATAAATTATAATCTAGAAATCCCGCTTCAAGCGGGATTTTTAATTTAAAGTCAATCTTCTAGAATAGTTGATATAGTGCTTCTTTTTTAGTTTATTTGTAGGCAGGTTGAAAAGCTTTTCAACGTCATTAAAATAACTTATATATGATTTCTTTGTATTTCGATCCAGGATTAGGAGCTATGATTGTTCAGGCAGTTGTTGCGGCAGCCGCAGGGGTGTTATTGTTCTCTAAAGGCGTTATGTATAAGGTGAAGTCTTTTTTCGGCTTAACAAAAGAGCAAGACGATACTTACGATTCAATAGATATTGAAGAACAGGATACCGATGCAAATGAAGAGCAGAAATAGTATTCATGAAGCATCGTTCCGAGATCCATCAGGTTATATGTTTTATGATGGCGTAGTTTTACGCAGAGCAATCAACCCAATCTATTTTCCACAGTATAAAAAACTAAAAGAGTCAGGATTTTTTAAGACGCTTATAGATAAAGGTTTGCTGATTTCTCAAGAAGAAACATCAGTTTCAGAAGAGAAAATAATTATCACTCCAGAGCGAATTCCGTTTATTACCAATCCTTATGAGTGGAGTTTCGAGCAATTTAAGCATGCCGCGCTTCATACATTGAAAATTCAGAAATATGCCTTATCTAAAGGATTTATACTGAAGGATGCATCTGCCTACAATGTTACTTTCCATAAGGGGAAACCTATTTTTATAGATAGCCTTTCTTTCGATTTTTACGAGGACGATACACCTTGGAGAGCGTATAAGCAATTTATAACTCACTTTCTTGGTCCTTTAGTTTTGGCTAAATTTCACGGAACAGAGGTCTTTAAAATGCTGCAGACACATATTGATGGAATTCCGGTCAAACTTATCGCTTCTTTACTTCCGGCTAAAACAAAATTGAGTTCTACATTATACACCAATATTCATTTATTGGCAAAAATGGAGAGCAAACACAGTGAAGATTATAAAGCCGAAACTAAAGTGGCTAAGCTGTCGAAAAAATCTCAAAACAATATTCTTGATAGCCTTTTCGATTATATAAAGAATTTGGATTTAAAGGAATCTTCTGAATGGGGAGATTATTACTCTAAAACCAACTATGAAGATGCGGCCTTTATTACTAAGAAGGATTTTGTTAGCTCATGGGTAAACGCACTAAAACCTGAAAAATTAATCGATGTTGGTGGGAATGATGGGACCTTTGCTAGAACAGTTTTGGATAAAGTTGCGCAAGTAATTGTTACAGACATTGATAGCAATGCAGTTGATTTTAACTATAAGCAACTACAAAAGAACAAAGAAACTAATATGTTGCCGTTTGTTTGTGATGTATTGCAACCAGCTCCCGGCATAGGTTTTAATAATACAGAACGCGATTCCCTTATAGATAGACTGGCTACTTACGCGCCAGATGTCACTATGGCCTTGGCGTTGATTCATCATATTACCTTATCTGGAAATGTACCTTTTGAGAAATCTGCCGAATTCTTTGCCAAGTTTTCTAAATATCTCATTATTGAATTTCCAACCAGAGAAGATTCCTGGGTTGAATCGCTTTTGGTGCGGAAACGAGAATTTATCAATCACTTTGATTTTTACAATGAATCTAATTTTGAAGCTGGCTATTTGGATTATTTCGAATTAGAAAAAAAAGAAGTAATAACAGGAACAAAACGTATTCTATATTTGCTGAAACGTAGAGACGATGTTGGCTAATAAAAAGGGAGGTTTTTTTAGTAAATTTCTAAGTAGCAAAAAGGAATACCCTGTTTTAGCAGCAATTGCCGCTGGATTGTATCCCATCTTATTTTATTTCACCAACAACTTTACACTCGTAAACTCTTGGCAACATGTTGGTTTTTTTGTACTATTCTTTCTTTGTGTCCCGATTCTTATTTTTCTTATAGCTCATAAGGTTTCACGTATTTCTTATTTTGTCCCTTTCCGAAAGTATATACTACCCTTTTTAAATGTCTTTACATTTCTCTTTTTAATGGGAATTTGCCATTACGCTGGTATTCAGAAAAAAATATCTCTCGTTTTCATCCCTTTAGCGATGCTCGTTTCTTTTTTTCTGTACAGATATTTTAAGAAACTCATCATACTACAATTTATTTTGGCTGTAATAGGGCTTATTACATTGATGTTTTCGATTATCAATCGGCCTTCTTTTTCGAAGGAATGGACAATGCAGCCAGACGATATTGAACAAGTTCTTTTCAAGAAGACTCCCAATGTGTATTTTATTCAGCCAGATGGATATTCAAATTTTTCTGAATTGGAAAAAGGGTATTACCAATTGGATACCCACGATTTAAAATTTTTTCTTGAGGAAAACGGTTTTAAAAATTATCCTGGTTTTCGAAGCAATTATGCTTCCACTTTATCATCCAATAGTTCTTTGTTTATGATGAAGCACCATTACTACAATAACGGTAGGAATATGGGGGAAGCCATCGATGCTCGAAATATAATAGTATCTGAAAATCCAGTCTTAACGATTTTCAAAAACAATGGCTATAAAACCTGTTTAATATTAGCAAAGCAGTATTTGCTTTTAAATAAACCGAAGGTTGGATTTGATTATAGTAATATTACTGTTAGTGATGTACCGTATATAAGCGCAGGCCTAGATAAAGGCAGCGATGTTTTTTCAGATTTGAATGAGGCGATGCTCGATATAGATGAAAAACCAAAGTTTTATTTCATTGAATTTTTTAATCCTGGGCATATTGAGAATCGAAAAAGCAAATCCAAAGGCAGGGAAGGAGAACGTGATTTGTGGATTGAAAGTTTGGAAAGGTCCAATACCAAACTTAAAAGATTGGTAAGTACAATAAAGAAAAATGATCCCAATAGTTTAATAATTATAGCGGCAGATCACGGGGGTTATGTAGGGCTGGACTATGGGGCAGAAATTTATAACAAAACGAATGACAAAGACCTAATCAACTCTATCTTTAGTAGCACATTGTCAATTCACTGGCCAGATCAAGAAGCTCCAAGTTTTGACCAAAAGTTCAAAAGTTCGGTAAATATTTTTCGAATATTGTTTTCCTATTTAATTGAGGATACTCGGTATCTGGAAGGCTTACAAGATGATGAGAGTTATATTTTAATTCAAAAAGGTGCTCCAAAGGGAGTATATAAGTATCTTGATGCAGATGGAAATGCGACATTTGAAAATTTTTCTATATTCAAATTAAAATAGGGTCTTATTTAAAGTAGAATCATATGCAACCTAAACGACAAAATATCTTAGCTAATTTTCTTAAGAATAATAAATCATACCCTGTTTTAACGGGATTGGCTGCTGGACTATACCCTCTTATTTTTTACTATACCAATAACTTTACCTTGATTAATTCGCTAAAGCATTTGGCTTTTTTTGTGGGTTTATTTATTGTTTTACCTGTGGTGCTATTCTTTATACTCGGTCAATTATTTAAGCGCGAGCGTTTATCAAAATGGTGGAAATACCTAAGTACTTTCTTGAATGTTGGCGCATTTCTTTTTTTTATTGAAGTATGTCTTTACGCACAAGTCCAGATTATACATTCCATAATTATTATAGGTCTTGCCGTGTTGGCTGCCTTTTTTCTGAATGGACATCTTAAGAAAATTGTTGTTATTCAATATATTTTGGCGCTATTGGGGCTAGTAAGTCTCGTTCCCGTGCTTGTGAAGCAATTAAACTACTCTAGTGAGTGGATGAATCAACCAGATGATATTTCGGAGGTTGTTTTTAAGAAGCGTCCCAATGTATACTATATTCAACCGGATGGATATTTAAATTTTTCAGAATTAGATAAGGGGTATTATAATTTTGAGGACAGTAGTTTTAAAGACTATTTGGGCGATACTGGTTTTAAGCTTTATGACGGAGTACGTAGCAACTATAATGCTACTATGATATCGAATACCTCTACATTTGCAATGAAGCATCATTACAATAATATAGGCTTTAATCTTAGTGAGGTTATAAATGGACGCGAGATAATAATTACGAAAAACCCAGTCTTGGATATTTTCAAAAACAACAATTACAAGACTCATTTTTTAGCAGAATGGCCGTTCTTTTTGTGGAACTTACCTGAAATGGGTTATGATGCTTGTAATTATGATTACAAGAAGGATGTAAAATTTGTTGGGAAAGGCTACTACAAACAGAAAGATATTGTGGCTCCTTTGGAAGACTTCATTGAAGTGGACCCTGAGCAATCGAAGTTTTTTTTTATACAAGTTTTTAGTCCGGGACATGTAAAATTCTACGAAAACGAAACAAAAGGCGCCGAAGCTGAGAAGGAGGCGTGGTTGGATAGGCTTGCTGAAGCCGATACCAAACTAAAAGAACTAATCGATATTATTACGACCAAGGATCCAACTGCTTTAATTGTAATGATGGCAGATCACGGTGGGTATGTGGGATTTGATTATATGGAGGAAATTCATACTAAGACACAGGATAGGGATAAATTGTATTCGGCATTTTCTGTGCTATTTGCGGTGAAATGGCCAAATGGCGAGGCTTATGAACTGGATTCAAATTTTAAGTCAAGCGTCAACTTATTTCGAGTTTTGTTCTCTTACCTAGGACAAGAACCGAAGTATCTAGATTATTTAGAGGAAGACAGCAGTTTTATTGTTATAGAAAAAGATGCGCCAAAAGGGGTTTATGAATGTATTGATTCTAAGGGTGAAATAACCTTTAAAAAACATACAGGTATTTAGTGAAGCTTATTTCTTAAGACCTAAAATACTGAAGAACAAGCTAAATAGGATTACTTGTACCCCAAGCAACATGGAGGTAATAGCAGGTATTACAATCCGCAACGTATTCGAATTATTAATATCTCCAAAATTCAGTTCCTTCCAGTTGCTGTATGCAAAACCGCTTAGTACGACTCCGAAAATCACAAGTAAAAGACCAATAATCAAGCCTTTTTCTAAGTTGATTAGTTGAAAAAGTTTGTCGTATTTACTAGACTTAGGTAGTAACTCATTTTCGACGGTAAATACCTTTGTGAGTCCATAGAATAACATAAACTGAAAACCAATAAGTACGGAGCCTGCCGTAAATAGGAGGGTGTGTACGTCGAAAGTAACAGCTCCAATTGTTATGGGCGACATTATAAGAAATGCACTGGCCACAAGGCCTAGAATCATAAGGAGCATTCCTGGAATAAAAAATAACCACTTAGGACTGTACAATACGAGGAAGCGAAGGTGTCTCCAGCCATCACGCCAAGTATTTAAATGAGGAGGGCGTGTTCTTCCATCGGGAGAAAGTATTGTTGGGACTTCAGCGATTTTAAGATTTTTTAAGCTCGATTTTACAATCATTTCGGAAGCGAACTCCATTCCTGTTGTTTTTAGCTCCATCTTGTAAAATGCCTCTTTGCTAAATCCGCGAAGACCACAGTGAAAATCTCCAATTTTTGCATTGAAAAATAGCCGTCCAATAAACGAAAGAACAGGGTTTCCTAAATACCTATGTATAAAAGGCATGGCTCCTTTTTTAATTCCCCCCTTAAATCGATTTCCCATAACTAGGTCATAGCCCTCACGTAGCTTAAGTACATAGGGCATCATATTGCTAAAATCGTAGCTATTGTCTGCATCACCCATCATAACGTAGGTTCCTTCGGCCGCATTAATACCACCAATTAAGGCACTTCCGTAGCCTTTTTCAGGGACATTTATCACACGAGCATTTAGTTGGGATGCGATTTCTTGAGAGCCATCCGTACTTCCATTGTCTGCAATAACAACTTCACCAGAAATTCCCTCTCTTTCAAAAAAGGATTGCGCCTTTTTTATACAAACTGCAAGAGTTTCAGCCTCATTAAGACAGGGCATTACGACACTTAGTTCGATTTTCATAATTTGGATGTTAGTTTTTTTGATAGGATTAGCACGATAATAAAGGCAAGGGCGAAGTTATAAAAAGTATATCGCATTATGGTATGGACCGCTACAGCAACTAACAACGAATTCGCAAGAAGTAACAATGAAGCCATAAAAATTAAGCCGTACTCAAGTGTAAAACGTTTTAAAGTTTTCCATCCACTATATAGGCAGACCAATACAAAGAAAACGAGAATAAAGACAGCGTAGTAGCCTCTTAACACGCTAATGGTATACAAAGTTACCCATTCCTTGAAATGCGTTTTAAGCAATATGGGGAACATCTCTTTTGCCGCAAGTTCAATATCTATGTAGTTCTTAAAGGTGATTTGCTCCTTGCTATAATAATGCTGCGCCCCTAGATTATGAAAACTCTGATTACAGATATACGGAAAGTTGTTATGAAAGAGTTCGTATTTTTCTTGGTAAGTGCCCTTAACTTTTGAGCTTAGTAAGCCAAGGCTGTCAATTCTTTTATAGGTTTTTTGAAAGATTGCCTTCTGATCGGGATTGCTAAATAAATCGGCGTCTTTTTCATCGGAAAGATATAGCGGCAAGGTAATCGCATTAACATAACTAAATGGAGTGGTTATAAAGTAACCGTGGACCATTTTTCTATAGGTACTATCTAGTAGGTTAGTGACAAAAGGAATAATTAAAAGTAGGATTAGATACTTTAGGTTTTTTTTCTGAAAGGCACTTTTTTTATGTTTCAAAACATAGATCAAACCAATAATTGGAATAACCACAGCAAACTGACCTCGGGTGAGTGCAAGAAGAATATAGCTTATTAATAGCCAGTATATTTTTTTTGTTTGGTTTCGGAATAAAAAATCAACCGAAAAAGATATGAGTAATAAGTATAACGGATATGATAGCCCTTCAGAACAAAGATTGTTTGCGGTTAACAGCGGCGGAAAAATCGGAAAAACTAATATGGCGACTAGTATACTTTTAGTGACCAAATTGACGTTTAGTAAGCTGCTGAGGTTTTTCTGAAATGTATGAACAGAAAACAAGGTAAAAAGGAGTTGAAAGCCAACCACTCCAAGGTCGAAATAATCCTGAAAAATAAATTTAAATGTTCTTAAAAATAAAACATAGCCAGGATACCTGTTAATGTCTAGGTGCCAATAGCTGTTGGTGTCCGGCGAATAAATCGCTGGCTGAAGCATAAAATATCCAAAGATAATTGCATAAGTTGCAAACAAGAAGATATCATAGATTTGAATCTTTTTGCTACGTATCGTGAGGAAATTATTCAAATTAGCGTAATTTTAAATTCGATGCAAACTACATAAAACTAAAAATTAAATTAGTTTTACATTCATAATTCAACAACTTTTTTTGAAAAGCAAAGCTACTCATATACCCCGGATTATCAGTATAAAAAAATATACACAGGAGGATAAACCTCAATGGGATACTTTTGTTCAAGAGGCAAAAAACGCCACCTTTCTCTTTCAAAGAGATTTTATGGAGTATCATCAGGATCGTTTTGAGGATTTCTCCTTGCTAGTTTATACGAATGAAAAATTGGTTGGTTTGCTTCCTGCAAATCGAAAAGATGCTGTTGTTTATTCACATCAAGGTCTTACCTATGGCGGACTGGTGCTTAATAAGAAAGCGAAACTTGAAGAAGTGAATACCATTTTTATGGAGCTGTTGGAGTTTTTGCATTCTGAAGGAGTTAGTTCATTGCAGCTAAAATTGCTCCCTACTATTTACCAGCATTTACCTAGTGATGAACTGGCCTATTTACTTTTTATCGCTGAAGCAAAACTAATTGGGACAGATGTTTCGAGTACGGTGAATATGAATGCACCAGTAAGAATAGCATCCAATAGGATGGAAGGTGTTAAAAAAGGCCAGAAGCAGAACTTGCATATTAGTGAAGACGCAAATTTTGATGCATTTTGGAATGAAATTTTAGTTCCTAATCTAAAAGAGCGTTTTCAAACAACGCCTGTGCATTCCTTGGATGAAATAAAGAATTTGGCGTCTCATTTTCCGAAGAATATTCTTCAGTTTAATGTTTATGATGGTGATAAGATTGTTGCTGGAGCTACTATTTTTGAAACTAAGGAAGTTGCCCATGTACAGTATATTTCGGCCAATGCCGATAAGCAAAAATTAGGAAGTCTCGATTTTCTCTTTGAGCATCTATTGAAAACAAGGTTTGCCAATAAAAACTATTTTGATTTTGGTACTTCCAATGAGAACAATGGTCAACAGGTTAATAAAGGATTGCAATATTGGAAGGAATGCTTTGGCGCTAGAAGTATTGCTTGCACAACTTATGAGGTTAAGACCTCTAATTATTCGAAGCTAAAAGAGATTTTTATATGATTCCATTTTTAGATCTACATGCAATAAATAAGCGGTTTGAAGCTGAGTTTCAAGTTCGCTTTAAGGCATTTTTAGATTCTGGCTATTACATCCTTGGAACAGAGGTTTCGGAATTTGAGAAGGAATATGCTGCCTATTGTGGAACCGAACATTGTATTGGAGTGGCAAATGGATTGGATGCACTGCGATTAATTTTGGATGCCTATAAGGTGCTTGGTAAACTAAAAGATGATGATGCGGTTTTGGTGGCATCGAATACGTACATCGCCACTATTTTGGCAATTAAACAAGCAGGTTTAACCCCTGTTTTGGTGGAAGCTGAAGCACAAACCTTCAACTTTAATTTAGTTGCTTTGGAGCAGGCATGTACTTCGAAAACCAAAGCCATCATGCCAGTTCATTTGTATGGCCAATTAAGTCCGATGAAGGAGATCAACGCGATCGCAAAGAAAAACGGAATGCTAGTCATTGAAGATGCTGCTCAGGCACACGGCGCAGCAAATAGCAGTGGTGAAAAGGCTGGAAATTTAGCCGATGCTGCAGGGTTTAGTTTTTATCCAACTAAAAATCTGGGTGCACTCGGAGACGGAGGCGCGGTTACAACGAATGATCCAGAATTAGCTTCGGTGATTCGAAAGCTTCGGAATTACGGTGCTTCTTCAAAATATGTAAATGAATATGTAGGCATCAACTCGAGGTTGGATGAGATTCAGGCGGCTTTTTTGAATAGTAAGCTTCCGTTGCTCGATGCCGATAATGAAAAAAGACGTGTCATTGCAAAGCGATATCTTTCAGAAATAAAAAATGAAAAGATTCAGTTGCCAGATTACGACGGAAGTGAGAATCATGTGTTTCATCTTTTTGTTGTACAGGTTGCAAATCGCGATCGTTTTCTTGCTTATTTAGCTGAAAATAATGTTGGAACTTTAGTGCATTATCCTATTGCACCACATAAACAAGAGGCATTTTCAGAATATAAAAACTTAACATTTCCAGTAACCGAAAAAATTCATGAAGAGGTTGTAAGTATCCCCATAAGTCCAATATTTACGGGCCGTGAAGTGGATCGAATTGTTTCGGTGTTAAACTCATACTAAGTGAAGATACCAGAATTTATACGTGGTAATTTACTCTTAAAGATGACTTCGCTGAACGCGATAGTTATTGGAATACGCCTTGTTATTAGCTTTTTTATTCAGCGTCTTTTAGCCGAAATGGTTGGAGAGGCAGGAATTTCAAAAATTGGACAACTTCGCAATCTTTCTCAATTACTAACTTCGGTAACATCGGTTGGTATTTTTAGCGGTATTGTGAAATATGTTTCTGAATATAAAGAAGATAAAGAGCAGCTTCAGAAATTATTCTCAACAGCTTTTGTGTTTAGCTTACTAGGTTCGGTAATTTGTTTTTTACTTTTGTTTTTTGCAGCCGACTTTATTAGTGACTATTTATTCCTTTCAACGAAGTATGCCTACCTCATTAAATTACTTGCCATACTTGTTCCTTTTATTAGCATGCAACGGATTTTTAACGGCGTTGTAAATGGACTTTCACGATACAAAAAATTTGCTAAAATTGACTTGTTAGGATATTTGTTGAGTGCCACACTTACTATATTGTTTCTCTTGAAGTATAATATTGATGGCGCCTTGGTGGCCATCGCAATTACACCCTTAATACAATTAATTATACTTCTATTTATTTTCTCTTCAGTATTAAAAGAATATGTCCAGTTCTCTAAACTAACCTTAAATACCCCAATGGCTAAGGCGTTGCTGGCCTTTTCCTTGATGTCCTTCTTTTCTTCAGTTTTATTGAATTATGTTGAAATCGACATTCGAAGCATGCTTGCAAGTGAACTAAGCGAAACAGATGCTGGATTGTGGACGGCAATGACATTTATTTCAAAAAACTATATGGTTTTTTCGGGATCAATCTTTACGCTTTACGTTTTACCGAGGTTTGCAGGAATTAAAACAAAGAAGCTCTTTAAAAATGAATTGCTGTCCATCTATAAAACGCTCCTTCCTATTTTCGGACTTGGGATGCTAGCGGTTTATTTTCTACGTAGTTATTTCGTAGATTTTATTTACCCTGGGTTTGATGGGATGCTACCTTTGTTTAAATGGCAATTGTTAGGAGATTTTGTTCGTTTGGCATCCTTGGTATTGATGCATCAATTTTTAGCTAAGAAGCTGGTCCGAAGCTTTATTTTTTCTGAAATCATTTCTCTCGGACTTTTTTATCTTTTAGCACACTACTTAGTGATACAATACGGAGTAGAAGGGGTGGTAATTGGTCATTTTATTAGATACATTGTTTATTTTGCAGTTGTATTGTTTTTGGTGGTGCGTTATTTTAATAAGCAAAAAGCAATTTCTTAGGCAGTGTTTGTCAATATTACAAATGAAATTTAAGCTATGAAGAGGCTGCTGCTAGAAAGTATTAATGTTAGAAAATAAAAACTCATATCGCAATGTTTTAAAAGCAACCTCACTTTTTGGAGGTGTCCAAGTAGTGAATATTTTGATTGCTATTATTAGATCAAAATTCATTGCTTTGTTTATAGGTCCCACAGGAATGGGGATTGCAAGTTTACTCAATTCTACTTTGGGATTGATCAATGGGGTTACCAACCTTGGATTGGATAGTAGTGCGGTAAGAGATATTTCGTTAGCACACAAAAATAAAAGTCGAGAAGAAGTATCCAGAACAATAAGCATCCTAAAACGACTTGTATGGTTTACGGCTTGTTTTGGTGCATTGCTCATGATTGTTTTGTCTTCTTTATTGAGCGAATTTGCTTTCGATAGTAAGGAATTTACTTGGGCTTTTATTTGGATTGCTATTGCGCTGTTTTTTAAGCAAATAACGAGTAGTCGATTGGCAATACTTCAAGGGCTTCGGAAGTCAAAATATCTGGCTAAGGCCAATTTATTAGGAAATATTTTAGGTCTAATTATTACGGTTCCCCTATACTATTATTTTCGGATTGATGCCATAGTACCGGCAATTATCATTTCGGCTCTAATGAGTTTTGTTTTTACTTTTTATTATTCTCGAAAAACCGAAATTAGTACAACGTCTATTTCTACTTCCGAAGCTTTTTCAGAAGGAAAAGAAATGGTGCAGCTAGGCATTACTTTAAGTATTAGCAGCCTTATATCGTTGTTAGTAGCGTATATAATTCAGATTTATATTAGTCAGAAGGGCGGTATAGATGAGGTGGGATTATACAATGCAGGTTTTGTAATTTTAAACACTTATGTCGGAATTATTTTTACGGCCATGGCTACCGATTATTTCCCAAGACTTTCAGCAATTGCCGAAGAAATAATTGAGATTAGAAAAACGGTATTTGAGCAGGCATTTATCGCTGTGTTGCTTATTACACCTATCATCGTTGTCTTTTTAATGTTTGCTCAGTTTATCATTGTTTTGTTGTATTCTGAAGCCTTTACTCCAATCGTGAAAATGGTAAGTTGGGGGATTTTAGGGATGGTGTTTAAAGCAGTTTCTTTTTCCATGGGGTACGTAATTATTGCCAAAGGTGATTCTAAATTGTTTATTAAAACCGCCATTGGATTCAACGCTATATTGTTAGCTTCAAATGTACTGGGTTACTATTATGGAGGACTTGAAGGACTCGGAATAAGCTTCTTTTTATATTACATTCTACATTTTGTTGCGTTACGTATAATTACCAAAATTCGCTACGGGTTTTATTTTGAGAAAGGGTTTTATCCTATTTTCGCACTTTGTGTGGTTCTGTGTTCAACTGCTTTTTTATTAACGTATATTGAATCTTCGCTTTTAAAATATGGATTAATGACGCTTGTCGTTATCTTAACTTTTGTATTTTCATATATTCAATTGGACAAGAAAATGGACATTAAGGAACTTTTCAATAAAATTCTTAGAAGAAAGAAATGATAAAACAGTTCAAGAACGTATATAGAAAAATAAAGAAGCGGTGGAAGCTTATTGCATCGGTGAATTGGATAAAGACGCTTCGATTTAATTTTAAGAAATTTCCTTATTCAGTAGCAAAGAAACTTCCTGTTATTTTTTACGGAAAGGTTAAGTTCACTTCAATTTCTGGTGAAATTATTATAGAAGGTCCTATTAAACGTGGAATGATAGGGTTTGGGCAGAGTTTTGAAAGAATGTCGAAATCTCGTGGCGTGGCCGAAATCAAAATAGATGGAACACTAGTTTTTAAGAATAATGCTCATTTTGGAAAAGACGTTTTATTGCATGTGGACGAAGGTGCCTATTGTGAGTTTGGGTATATGGCCTGCCTAGGATCTAGCGTAAAATTAATTTGTTCAGATAGTGTTATTTTGGGCGATTGGGCAGGTATTGGATATGAATCGCAAATTGTCGATACAAATTCTCACCCTATGATGGATACTTCAAGTGGAGAATATTATCCTATGAGCGGCCCTATAGCAATAGGGAATTATAATTCTTTTTCGAACAGAATTTCAATAATGCCAAATACGAAAACACCAGATCATTGCGTGGTAGCATCCAACTCTTTATGCAATAAAGACTATACTTCTCTTGGTAATTATGTTCTGCTTGGCGGAATTCCAGCTAAGCTTATTAAAGATAATTATGCACGTGATTGGGAAGGCGAGAAAGAGAATCTCTTGCGCTTTAAGATAATTAAGTGGTAAGGAATTTTTAAATCCCAGTAGTATGAGTTTTTATACTTTCTTCTGAAATTTAGCAGGATTTCCGAACCAAATTTCATTGGCTGGAACATTCTTGTTAATAAAAGACATTGAACCAAGTACACTATTATCTCCAATAGTAATTCCGTGTTGCAAAACACAACCAGTACCAACAAAAACATTTGATCCAATATCTGCACCACCTATTTGTTCGTGTTCAGTATTTAGATTATTTGACATCATTTTTGGGCAGATATAAGTTCCATCGCCAATCTTCACTCCGCGAGCAATAATACTATCATAACGCACCGTCACATTGTTTCCAATAACGCAATTTCCAGAAGAAGAAACTCGAGAGTCTATGTAGCAGTTTTCACCAATAATAGTACCTTCACGCAATTCTACATAGCTTTTTATTACAGTATTATCACCAATTACCACATCATCTTCTATAATACAAAAGGCACCAATCGTAACGTTTTCTCCGATAGTTGCTTTTTTAGATATGATATTTCTTTCCATGATGTCATTTTTATTTAAATGCTTAAAATATTTGTTGCGCAGGTAAATCGCACTACAAAAGTAAGCTTTCAGAATTTATTTATATGATGATCTTATTGATTAATGGTTGCTAAAAAAGCAGGTTTTATTTATTCTGAAATTTGTTATAGGTGTCTGAATATTTTTGCGCCACTTTAATAGAATCATGTTTATCTTCAATAAAGGCTCTGGCACTTTTTCCAATAGCTTTTATCTTTTCAGGGTTTTCGATTAGGTTGCTTAACTTGGCTATTAAATAATCGACATTTGGAAGGGCATTAATACCTACGTCGTCTTCCCTTAAATTATAATGATCCAAGAATTCTTTTTCCGCTCCTGTAAAAACCACTTTTCCCTGAGCCATTGCTTCCAGAGCATTGTAACCCTGATCGTACGAATATATTTGATCTAACACAATATGTGCTTCGTTGTACAAGGTGATGTATTCATTGTATGGAATATTCTCAACGGTTATCACTTTTACCCGATCTCTATAGGTGTTCTGAATAGACGCCAATGCTTTTTCAAAATAGGGAATTCCTTTAGCATGGTACGTACCTCTATTTATACCTAGAAAAATCACTATTTTTTGATCGAAGGGCGGTTGCTGAAAGGAAAATTCTTTTAGATTAACTGGATTTGGAATAAGACCTAGAAACTGTTTATGATTTTTTAGTGGTAAGACATAATCGAAGTCTGAAGCAATAACACCTTTGATGTTATTGAAAACCAAGTCGTGGGTTTTGTTCTGACTATTTAGGTTGTATTCTAAGACATAGTTAAACTCATTTTTTAATTTTGGATTTGTAAAGTAGGGATCCAGTAATGAGTATCGCAACTTCTTGTCCATCATATAATTAACGCTAATGGTGTCTACTCCACAAGACAATAGAAATACGTTTGTGTTATTATAGAATATTCTTTTTAGGAGGTAACGTTCTACGGTTGGCGTAGTTTTTATAGGCTTCTCATTGATTAATTGGACAACATCAAAGTTTTTCAATTTTTTCAGAAGAAAAAAGCAACGCAACCCTCGTTCTAACTCGCTTAGATCAAATTTAAAAATCTTATAAATACCAAGTTTAAAGTATCGAAGTGGAAAAGTATTGGTTAATGATGCACGTATGGAAAGATCGTTGGGAAAGTTCTTAAAACCATCTCCATCAGACAGGAGGGTGACTTTATGACCCAAAGATATTAGCCCTTCTTTTAATGAATTATGAAGTCGGCTATACTCTCCAAGCAATAAAATCTTCATAAAGTAAGTATATTTGCATCGAAGTTAAATATTAATAAATGATAAAACAAACGCCTTATAAAATTGCATTGGTAGGTGAAATGCTTAGTAGGGGTGGTGCCGAAAAAGTTCAGGCAAGATTATCATTTTTTTTTGAAGCACAGGGGATTGAAGTTCACCATATTATTGTTCAGGATTTGGTTACCTATGAGTATGCTGGGGCGCTTTTTAATATGGGAAAACTCAAAAACACTTCTAATAATTTACAAAATCGGTTGTTTCGTTTAAAAGCCTTAAAGAAATACCTAAAAGATCATAATTTCGATTTTATCATTGATTTTCGTGTTAAGAATAAACCTTTCCAGGAACTTGTTTTGGCTAAGTGGGTGTACAATAAACCGTATGTGATGAACATAAGTAGTTTTAAAACACAGTTTTATTTTCCGAAGAACAGATCGTTAGCAAAGTTCATATATAAAGATGCTTTTGGTTTTGTTACGGTTTCGAAAGCGGTTAAAGAGAAGATTGAGAATTTATACAATTGTAATAATGTTCAGACTATTTACAATCCAATTAATACAGAAGCATTAGAAAAAAGTGCAAATGAGGCGCTTGAGATAAATTATAATTTTATCCTCGGAATTGGTCGAATGCAGGATAATATAAAGCAGTTTGATCATTTAATTCTAGCATTTAAAAATTCGGAAGCAATAAAGCATAATATAAAACTACTGTTAATTGGTGATGGTGCTTATAGAAGGGAATTGGAAGCTTTTGCTCTTAAAGAAGGAGTGGAGCAGGAGGTTGTCTTTGAATCGTATCAAGAGAATCCCTATCCTTTTATGAAGCAGGCTCGATTTATGGCGCTCACGAGTAAAAATGAAGGCTTTCCAAATGTGTTAATAGAAAGCTTGGCTTGCGGAACTCCACTAGTTGCTTATAATTGTGAGTCGGGACCAGATGAAATAATATCACCTGAATATAATGGATTATTGGTAAAAAATCAGGATATTGATGCAATGACTGAGGCGATTAACAGAATGATTAATGATGAAGAATTGTACCAGCTTTGTAAATCGAATGCCAAGAATAGTGTGAAACAATTTGATATTAATGCTATTGGTAAACAATGGTTAGATTTTCTAAAAATTCCAACACAACTATGAATATAGAAATTATTGATCTTCCAAAGATTGAGGATGTAAGAGGTAATATCTCTGTAATAGAGCGGGATATCCTTCCATTTGAAATTAAAAGAGTGTATTATCTCTACGATGTTCCAAGTAACGCAGCTAGAGGTGGACACGCTCATAAAGAGCAATGGGAGTTTTTAATTCCAATTTCTGGAAGTTTCGATGTTGCCTTAAAAGATGGGACAAATACGCAAACTATTTCGTTAAATAAACCGTATAAAGGATTACTAATTAAATCGAATGTCTGGCGAGAACTCGAGAACTTTTCGTCTGGATCAGTATGCCTAGTAATTTCATCTGGAGAATTTGATGAGGAAGATTATATTAGAGAGTACAAAGACTTCTTAGCCTTTGTCAAGCTTTAGTAACTATTCACTTCAACTCCAATCCGCTGGAGCCAGAGTTTAATTTTAGTAACCCCAAAAAGAATCGGTCTTGGAAGTCTAATTAGAAATTTCTGTCGTCCCGTTAAGTTGTTGAAATCTATTTTTGAAACTAGGGCGTTGTAGGTTAATTTATCTCTTGAAAGTTTAAATAATTTGGCCTTTATATATCGCTGAAAATCAAGATATTTCTTAATGTCTTTTCGTTCGGAAAAAAGGTTTTCAAAATAATCGTAATCCGGAATAATCTTCCCTTTAATACTGTTTTGGGTAATCTGGTTTTCAGATTCTAAAGTATAGGTAACAAACGCCTCATTGTAGTATGCCATTTGAAATTTCGAATGAGCACGAATATTAAAATCAACATCTTCACTATAAGAAATAGCTTCGTTGTACAGACCAATGGACTCGAAGACGCGCCTATTTACGCAAAGCCCTGAAGGGATATAGGTAGTTTGGGCAAGATTAGATTCGAAAAAATTAGAAACTACCGAGTGCGGTTGCTGGTTCGTAATATCAAACGAATGCGAAATATATTTTCCATTTTGTAATGAAATTTCATAATTCGTAGCAAACAAGTCGGCTTGTTTATATTCCGTAATTAGAAAATTTATTTTCTCTAGAAATTGAGGTTTCCAGCTGTCATCGGCATCTAGGAAGGCAATATATTGAGCCGAAGTATTTTTAATACCTGTATTTCTGGAGGCAGACAGCCCTTTATTTTCTGAATGTTCTAGGAATCGAATACGTGGGTCGTTATATGTTTTCGCAATTTCCAAACTATTGTCGGTCGAGCAATCATTCACAATCACCAGTTCAAAATCTTCAAAGCTTTGTGCGCAAACGCTTTCAATTGCCTTCTTTATATAATTCGATTTATTATATAAGGGGATTACTACTGAAAACTTAGGCATCATTTTTCGATTTTAGTTCAATATAGTAGCTTAAACGATATAAATCAAACAAAGTTAGAGAAGGGTTGCTAGACTGAAAATTTCTTTGAATGGGGGCATCTAGCAATTTCATAAAGAATTTAAAAGTACCTGTTAATCTATATTTCTTTATTTTTAAATAGGCCTTCTGAATAGGTCTTAGGTTATAATCTATTAAATTCTGTTGTTCTAAATCAACCGTTGTTTTCACCGATTCTTTCGATTTACGAATAAATTGCGTAGCATTTTCAAGTCCTAAATGATAGACAGGGTTATCGATATGTGTGATTTTCACGCCTTTTTCAAAAAGTAGCTGCTTAAAAAGATTGTCCAATCCATAGACTTTGAAATTTAATTCGGAATTGATAACTAGAAAGATTTCCTTCTTTATTAAAAATGCTCCAGAATTTACAGAAAGGTATGGATCGCTTTGGCGGTTAGCTAAGGAGATACTTTCTCGATCCTTACCATATTTCCAACGTAGAATTTCTTCAGGTTTTGGCGCTTCTTCTTTATAAGCGATTCCTCCAAAGATAAGTTCCCAGTTTGAAGAAAGTACATCAAACTTTTCAATGAAATTTGAATGCTTCGGAAGCACATCAGCGTCCAAAAACAGTAGGTTGTTGTACTTGGCTGCCAATGCTAAATTTTGTCTAGTGGCTGTGCGCCCAAGGTTTTCCTTTTGAATGACATACGTACAGTTTTCAACGGAGTTTAATCTTTCGTTTTGGACGCGCATTTCTTTTTGAGGAGATGCATCATCCATTACAATTATTTCATATTCAAGCGCTGTTTTGGAGGCTTGTTTTTGAAGCACATCTACTAAATTAGTAAGATCGCAATTATATGTAGGAATTAAGATTGAAAGCATAGTTGTACGTTAGTGTAAAAATACATTTTTTAAAGAATAAAATTTCAGTTTGAATTTTAAATAGTAATTTTAGAACACCATAAACTCGAGAGCCCACTACATGAATACTGAAGCCATCGCCACCATTATTTACAATCGACTTCAAGAGGAAAAGGAAATGCTATCGAAGCAATTTGAAGCGTCTAAGGATGCAATTGGATATTTTTATATCGATCAACTTTTACCTGAAGAATTTGCACAAAAAATTAGTGAACTATTTCCAAAGAAAGAAGAAATGGTTTTAAAAAAGAGTCTTCGCGAATTTAAGCATATAGCCGCTCAAATGGATCAATATGATCCTCTGTTGGAGCAGGTGATTTATGCTTTTCAAGATGAAAGGATTGTAAAATTGGTGGGAGAGATTTGTGGAATTGAACAGCTAGAGCCAGATGCGCAATTGTATGCTGGGGGAATTTCGCTTATGGCCAAGGATAACTTTTTAAATCCGCACTTAGATAATTCACACGATAAGAATAGAGATAAGTGGCGCGTTCTAAACTTGCTTTATTATGTGACTCCAAATTGGGAGGATAGTTATGGAGGGCATTTGGAAGTATGGCCTGATGGATTGAATAACGAACCCGTTACAATACATAGTAAGTTTAATAGATTAGCGGTGATGGCTACACATCAGAAATCTTGGCATAGTGTGAGTCCCGTAACGTATGAGGGCGAGCGTTGCTGTGTTTCGAATTACTATTTTTCAGATTCTTCTTTAACTCCAGAAGATCAGTTTCACGTTACATCTTTTCGGGCGAGACCAGGACAGAAAATGAAGGATATTATTCTTAGTCTAGATTCTAAACTGCGAATGGGAATTCGAAAAGTTTTCAAAAAAGGAATTAAAGAAAACCCGCATGTATATAAGAAGAAGGAAGATGAGTCCAATTAGTGTAACTTTATTTTTAGTTATTATTGTTTGCACTACGCCTGTGTTTTCTCAAAACGACGCTTGGTTCTTCTTAAGGGCTAAAGATTCACTTTTTGAAGCCGAATTTAAAACAGTTGACACTAAATTGGTGTATCAGGGAAATGATTCAAAATTGAAAGATGTGTTTAGTCGTCACAGGATTAAAACTTTCAAAAAAACCTATAAAAAGGCGAGAAAAGAGAATCTAAAAAAAACATTTTTTGTTATTTCTGAAAAGGAATCATTGATGGAAGATTTGTTAAACGAAGCTTCACATATTTTTGAATATGGAGAGCATATTCTTGAAAACGATAAAAAGATTTTCGAACCTAATGATTACGGTTTAACCAGTACGATAGGCGATAATAAAGGTTTCCAAGTAAATCTAGATTACCTCGATTTTCTAGAAGTTCCAAAGGCGTGGTATTATACTACTGGGTCGCCAAATACTATAGTTGGTATTTCTGATGGTACTGTGGATACCACGAATATTGATTTTAAGGGAAAGACAAAGACTATTCGGAAGTCATATTTTGCCAATGGGCATGGCTCTGGTGTTGCTTCAATAGCAGCGGGACAAGGAAATAATGGATATGGTGTTCCTGGAGTTTGTTATGACTGCGGAATTTATGCAACGTCTTATGGCGATTTTAAGCGTTTCGAGCAGCTACTAGAACTATCTAAGGCCGGTGTAAGGGTTATTAATTGTAGTTGGCTGAATGGCGCTTACTATGAAACAGCACAGGCCGTAATTGATGAGATGTTTGAGAACGGGACAATTATTGTTGCCGCAGCTGGTAATTCCAGTTGGGCACAATCTAAGAATGGGAAAAGATTGTTTTACCCGGCCTCATATAATCACGTGGTATCGGTTTCAACAGTTATGTATAAACATGAATCCATTTCGGATAATATCAAGGAGCTAGACGGCAATTATTATGCGGAAAACATTAAATACCATTTAGGAAGAACGATTGGGTTTGTGGATAATGACACCTTAAAAAAGCCCCATATTTATCCGGTATCGGTGACAGCACTTAACGAAGAGGTGGATATCATTGCTCCTTCAGCAGGCTTATTTAGTTTTGGACGTTTTGTAAAAAATGAATCAAAGATATATATTCACGTAGAAGCGACTTCTCCTGCTGCACCTCTAGTAACTGGGTCCATAGGTCTAATGTTTTCCCTTTATCCCTGCCTTGCGGTAGACGAAGTTGAAACAATTCTAAAGTTTACATCCAAGAACGTTGATCATATAGAACTCAATAAACCGTATTTGGGTAAGAACGGTTCGGGAGTTTTAAATACGGGGAAAGCCGTAGAAATGGTATATCAACTATACTCCGAAAAAGAAACAGCGTTTATCGAAAACCAGAATTTCTATCGATGGGATTTTAAGCTTACATCATTGTCTAAGGCCGTTGTAATTCAGAATCAAAAATTTACGGATAGTTCTTCACTAAAACTCAATGCAAAAAATAGAATTATCATAGGGGAGAATACTAGCTTAAAGCCAGATAAAAAAGGGAAAATTTCTTTAAAAATTGATCCTAGTTTGGTAAAAGAGTGCGATTTAGTGCTCCGCGACCCAAGTATTGAAAATTAATTTAAACTGTTTTTTGTACAACTTCAAAGACTTGGCTGTCATCACATTTAAGTGTTTTTGATGGGTATTTTAATAGTAATGCATAGTCATGAGTAGCCATCAGAATAGTGTTTCCATTTTTATTGATTTCCTGCAATACTTCCATGACCTCTACACTAGTTTGAGGGTCTAGGTTTCCTGTTGGCTCGTCAGCTAGTATCAATTCGGGATCATTTAATAAGGCGCGGGCAATTGCAATTCTTTGTTGTTCCCCTCCTGATAACTGATAAGGATATTTGAAGTTCTTGGTTTTCATACCAACTTTATCAAGTACTTCATCGATCCTCTGATTCATTGCAGCTTTGTCTTCCCAACCCGTGGCGTTTAGAACAAAAAGTAAGTTGTCCTTAACAGTACGATCATTTAGTAGTTTGAAATCCTGAAAAACCACTCCAAGTTTTCTTCTTAAAAATGGAATATCGTTTTCTTTTAATGTAGCCAGATCATATCCAACTATGTTTCCTTGGCCTTTGGTAAGTGGAAGATCCCCATACAAAGTTTTCATAAAACTACTTTTTCCTGAGCCGGTTTTACCAATCAAATAAACAAACTCACCTTTTTCAATAGTTACCGATACCTCTGAAAGAATTAAATTTTCCCGTTGAAAAATTGAGACATCTTTTAAATAGAGAATAGCTTGGGACATATTAAGACAAGGTATTTGTTAAAAATTCGTAGTATTCTAGTTAGTTACAAAAGTATTAGTTTTTCGATAACTCTTACTCTTTTTTAATGGCTTCCTTTAATTTTTCTATTTCCAGCTGTTGCTCCAAAGTATAAAGTGTTAGTTCTTCAATTTTCTGCAAAAGCAATAGATTCATTTCTTTTAAGGATATACCATCCTCTTCTAGTTCCGCAGCCGAAGGGACTCCAGGTAGATGATGATTTTCTTTTACAAAAGCTTCTACTTCACTCAATGTTGGGAATTGATAAGAAGGAAGAAGCAATGACTTTCCTTCAAAATAGCTTTCAAAAACAAAATCTGGAGCAACGGCACCATTTAAATCAACTTGGACTTCTTGGGTGTGAATCTGCCCTTTAACAGTTAGGAGGGCATCTGGGGTTGTTGTTCCAATACCAATATTACCATCTTTTTCGGTAATGTTTTTATATCGTTTTCTTTGAGAGAATGTGGTTGCCGTAATTAATAGTAGGGTGAGTAAAACTATATTTTTCATATTTCTGATTTTGTAAAAAAAAGGAATGCCTTAAAAATACAGTAAATTTTAGAAGCAGTTCATTTCAGAAACTAAAACTCTTTTTAAAAAATATAATTATCGTCAGTTTCCTACGTTATAGAAAAAGCTGGAATCAAAGAGTTGAGCGCTTGAAAGCCACGATATTTTAAATAAACATCAGTAAATGAGTAGTTTCAATTGTTTATTTAAATGTTGAAAACTTAAACGCTTTAGTGTCCATAAATCTAGTTAAGACATATCTTTACACGTTTTAAAACCTACAAAAGAAATGATGAAAAACCTCATATTCGTTTCCCTTTTCCTACTTATCCCATTTAATACTTTTTCACAACAGACCGCGGCATTCACCAACGATTTGGTAGAATTTAATCAGGCCTTAGAATTGTACAGCAATAATCAGTTTTTAGCGGCTCAAAGCTTATTCAGTAGAATTAAAGAAAAGGCGAAGCAGGAAACTGTTAAAAGCGATTGCTCTTATTATATAGCAAATTGCGCTGTGCGTTTAAATCAGCAGGATGCAGATCAGTTAATGGAGGATTTTGTAACGACCTATCCAACCAGTATTAAACGGAATTCTGCTTTTATTGATGTTGCCAATTTTTATTTTGAGAATGGGAAATATTCTCATGCTCGAAAATGGTACGATAAAGTTGATGAGGCTAGTTTAAGCAGAGGTGAACGAGAACGTTATAATTTTAATAACGGATATGCTTTTTTTAAGAACAAGCGGTATAATGAAGCTAAGAAGTATTTTAATAGAGTGAGTGATTCCCCAAAGTACGGTTCTCAGGCGAAGTACTATTTAGGTTTTATTGCGTACGAAGGCGATGAGTATGAGGAAGCAAATGAACTTTTCGAGGAAGTGAAGGACGAAGAACGCTATGCCGAAGGTTTATCCTATTATCAGGCTGATATGAATTTCAAACTTGGAAAATTTGATAAGGCAATTCAATTAGGGAAGGAACAGTATGAATCTTCAAGTCCGAAGGAAAAAAGCGAACTTTCAAAAATAATAGGGGAGAGTTATTTTAATTTAGGAAATTATAACGAGGCCATTCCTTACCTAAAAGAGTATAAAGGAGCACGTGGCAAATGGAATAATACAGATTATTATCAATTGGGGTATGCCTATTATAAGCAGGGAGATTTCCAGAATGCTATTGGTGAGTTCAATAAAATTGTGGATGGTAAAAATGCGGTGGCTCAAAATGCGTATTACCATTTGGCAGAATCTTATATAAAACTAGATCAGAAGCAGCAGGCCTTGAATGCGTTTAAAAATGCTTCAGAAATGACTTTCAGCGAAGAAATTCAAGAAGACGCTTGGCTTAATTATGCAAAATTAAGTTATGAAATCGGAAATAGTTACGAACCTGTTCCAAATGTATTACTTTCTTTTATTGAAAAGTATCCTGAAAATCAGAATAACGAACTTCTAAAGGACTTGTTAATCGATTCATACATCACTTCAAAAAATTATAAAGAAGCAATGAATTTGTTGGAAAACAATAAGTCTTTCGAGAATAAACTTGCGTATCAGAAGGTGGCTTTTTTCCGCGGAATTGAACTCTATAATGAAGGCGATTATAATGAAGCCATCTTGTTTTTTGACAAATCATTGAAGGAACCACGGGATCGCACATTTACTGCAAAAGCAACTTATTGGAAGGCCGAAAGTGACTTTCAGCTTTCAAATTTTGAAGAATCCCTTATTGGATACAAACAATTTTTACAACTTCCGGGTGCTTCAGAAACTTCAGAGTATGCAAATAGCTCCTATAATTTTGGTTACAATAATTTTAAACTAAAAAACTATTCCGAAGCGATTAATAATTTTAAAAAATACGTTGCTCAAGCCAATTCAGAAGTCAGCCGTAAAAAAGATGCATTTCTGCGATTAGGAGATAGTTATTTTGTTACAAGTCAGTATTGGCCGGCGATGGAAAACTATAATGCAGCTATCGAATTGAATGCGAGTAATAATGATTATGCAGAATTTCAGAAAGCGATTAGTTACGGATTTGTAGATAGAACCGAGACGAAAATTAAAGAATTGGATGCTTTTGTGAATCGATATGCTAAGTCAATCTATAGGGATGATGCGCTCTATGAGTTAGGAAATAGTTATGTTTCTCAGAACAATAATGCAGATGCCATTCGCACTTACGATAAACTAGTGCGTGAGATGCCAAAGAGTAGATTTGTTTCTAAATCTCTTCTGAAAAAGGCTTTAATTTTAGACAATTCTGGAAAAAGTAATGATGCGTTGGCATTGTTTAAACGGGTAGCGAATGAGTATCCATCTTCTCCCGAAGCTTTGCAAGCAGTGTCTTCTGCGAAGATAGTTTATATCGATCAAGGAAAGGTAAATGACTATGCTTCTTGGGTGCGAACCTTAGATTTTGTTGAGGTTGAAAACGCCGAATTGGACGATGCTTCTTTTCAAGCAGCGGAACAGCCCTATTTAGAGAATAAAACAGGGCAAGCAATCACTCGTTTTGAAGATTATTTAAGTCAGTTTCCAAACGGAAACCACGCCTTGCAGGCACATTTTTATTTAGGGCAACTATATTTCGCAGATGGTAAAAATGATAAGGCTATACCGCATTATGAATTCGCGGTTTCAAAAGAACGTTCAGAATTTACAGAACAGGCGTTGGCTCGTATTTCTGAACTGTACCTCGCTAAAAAGGACTACGAAAAATCCTTAAAGTATTTAAGTCGTTTGGAGGCGGAAGCAGATTTTCCTCAAAATATCATTTTTGCGCAGACCAATAGTATGAAGGCCAGCTACGAGTTAAAAAGATATACCGAAGCAGTGAATAATGCAGAAAAGGTGCTTGAGAATGCGAAGATTGACAATGCAATTAAGAGCGATGCACAGATTATTATAGCACGCTCTGCTATGAAAACAAAGGATGAAGGCAAGGCAAAAATTGCCTATGCCCAAGTAGCCAAAATCGCAACTGGGCAATTGGCGGCAGAAGCTTTGTATTATGACGCTTATTTTAAGAATAAGGCAAGTAATTATGCCGCTTCTAATGAGGCAGTGCAAGTTTTGGCCAAGGAGTATTCTGGCTATAAGCTTTACGGAGCAAAAGGCTTGGTTTTAATGGCTAATAATTTTTATGCATTGAAAGATGCGTATCAAGCGACCTATATTTTGGAAAGTGTGATTACCAATTTTGCGGATTACCAAGAGGTTGTAGAAGAGGCTAAGACAGAATTATCTAAGATTAAAGCCGCCGAAGCCAAAACTAATTCCTCTGTTGAAACTGATGGAAACTAATACTGTTTCAAATAGACCTTTCTCAAACAAACCTCAAACAACAAATTATAGATGTATGCACATAGGAGCAAGAAAAAATAAAAGAGTTATTAATTATTTCCTGAAGAGTAGTTCACGAACAGGAATTATGATGCTGCTAATCCTAGTTTCAGTTTCAGCGTATTCGCAAGAAAAAGAGGATTTGGGTACCGAAGTAGTGAATATCGTAAAGCCGTATACACCCGCTATTTCTGATGCTTTTAAAATAAAAGAGACACCGGTTTTGAATGATTCAATAACCATGACAAAGAAACCAGTAACCTATAGTATATTTTCTGTCCCTGTTGCGTCAACATTTACACCCGCCAAAGGAAAAGCGGCCAATGTTGAAAAGGTAAAACCCATTAAATTATATGATAATTATGCAACTTTAGGCTTCGGAAATTATACAAGTATTTTGGGAGAGTTGTACAGTAATTTTGAGATTAGCAGAACAGATAATGTGGGCTTTTTCTTTAGACATAATTCTTCACAAGGAGGTATTGAAGGTTCTCGTGTGGAAGATAAATTTTATGATACAAGTCTAGATGCTAATTATTCGAGTAGGCAAAAAGATGCGTCCTATCGAGTAGATGCAGGGGTTGAACACGAATTGTTCAATTGGTATGGTTTACATGATAGTTTTACAATGTTGACAGATGAAAGTATCGCGACAATAGACCCTGGCCATAGCTATCTAAGTGGTTATGTAGGGGGGAGTTTGGCCATTGAAGATTCTTACTTTGAGAAAGTTGCTGCAAATATTATATATATGAGCGACTCTTTCGGTTCTTCGGAATTTAACATTAAGTTTCAGCCAGAATTTTCAGTTCCTGTTTCAAATTTTGCAGTTAAAGTTGACGTCGATATTGATTATTTGAGTGGGAGTTTTGATAAGAGTTATTTAAACAATAACGGAATCAATTACGGTTTCTTTAATGCTGGAGTTATTCCGTCTTTAGCCTATGTGAACAATGATCTTACACTTTCATTGGGTGCGGCTTTTTATGTAGGGATCGATACTGAAAACAGTAACACAGATTTCTTTATCTATCCGAGGTTTGGGGTGTCATATAGAGTGGTAGATGAGTTGCTTATTGCCTATGGAGGGATTGAAGGCGGCTTAAATCAGAATACATATTATCAATACAAAGAAGAAAACCCATTTGTGTCACCAACCTTGCTTGTTGCTCCAACAAGTAAAATTTACGATGCTTTTGGTGGGTTGAAAGGGAAGTTTTCAAATGCTATTAGGTATAATGTTCGTGCGTCTTACGGAAAGGATGAAAATATGGCATTGTTTCGTTTGAATGATTATTATGGGCTACAAACCGCCGCCGAAGGCTACGAACAAGGAAATTCGTTTATGGTGGTATATGATGATATAAAAACGCTTTCGGTATTTGGTGAGTTGAAGGTCGAAGTGTCCAATTCCTTTACATTGGGCGCTAATGCAACTTTTAATAACTACAATAGTAAATTTCAAATGCAGGCTTGGAATCTTCCAAGCTTTGAAGCTTCACTTTTTTCAAATTTCAATATCACCGAGCAGCTTTTTGGAGGGGTATCCTTGTTTTATGTTGGAGAACGAATGGATTTGTTTGTTGATAGACAGCCGTTTTCAAACACAATCCCTGTAGAAATAACAATAGATGCCTATTTAGATGCAAATGTTAATCTAGGATATCGTATCAACGATAGATTATCAGTTTTTGCTAAAGGAAGCAACCTGTTAAGCGATAACTATGAGAAATGGAGTAACTATAAAGTTTTAGGGATTCAAGGCTTATTGGGGGCTACTTATAAGTTCGATTGGTAAAACTTTATGGGATTAATTTTGAATTGAAAGCATCCTTCATCGGGATGCTTTTTTTATATTTACTGAAAACCTTTTAAAATGAAAAAACTTACCATTCTGTTTTTAGTGCTATTTATAATTTCTTGCGCTCCTGAAAAAATTCCAGCCGATTTGCTCGTTAAAAATGCGAACATATATACGGTAAATGATGCTTTTGAAACAGCTTCTGCCTTTGTAGTAAAGGATGGGAAAATTTTAGAGATTGGAAAAAAACCAGAATTAGAGTTGAAATATCTTATTGCCGAAGTATATGATGCCGAAGGTAAAACGATAGTTCCTGGACTAATCGATGCCCATGCCCATTTATTAAATTTAGGAGTAGCTATGCAACAAGTAGATTTGGTAGGGACTAAGAGCTATGAAGAGATTTTGCAACGAGTTGTGGCTTTTCAGAAAGAGAAAAGTAGCGATTATATTATTGGGAGAGGTTGGGATCAAAACGATTGGGAAGTAAAGGAATTTCCAACTAAAAAAGAATTAGACTCCATTTTCCCCAATACCCCTGTTTCGTTAAGGCGTATTGATGGTCATGCCTTGATTGTTAATAGTAAAGCGTTAGAATTGGCTGGAATAACAGCAGAAACAATAATGGCCGGTGGAGAAGTTATTTTGAAAGATGGAGAACCAAGTGGTGTTTTAGTAGATACTCCTATGGATTTGGTTTGGAGTACCTATCCAGAAAATGATAGAGATTTTTATATAAAAGCATTAAAAGACGCTGAAAAGGAATGCCTTGAATTAGGCCTTACTACTATAGATGAAGCAGGATCTAATCGTTTTGTAATTGAACTAGTGGATTCTTTACAGCAAGCTGGTGAAATGTCAATCCGGATGTATGCGATGATTACAAAAGATAAATCTAATTTAGATTATTTCTTAAATAAAGGGATCGTTAAAACAGAGCGTCTAAATGTTCGATCAGTTAAAATATGGGCAGATGGCGCTTTAGGATCACGAGGAGCAGCAATGCGAGAAGAATATAGCGATCAAGCTGGACAACATGGTGCAATGATTACTGATGAAGCTGAATTAGATTCTTTAGCAAAGAGAATAGTAAATGCAGGATATCAAATGAATACTCATGCTATTGGAGATTCTGCAAATATTTCAGTGCTAAGAGTTTATTCAGAAACACTTAAAAACGAAGAAGATCCTAGATGGAAGGTAGAACATGCACAAATAGTTACTGCTTCAGATTTTAATTACTTTTCAAAAAAAATACTTCCATCTGTGCAACCAACGCACGCAACCAGTGATATGTATTGGGCAGAAGATAGAGTGGGTTCGGAAAGAATAAGAGGGGCCTACGCAATGAAAACATTATTGGATAAATCAGGAGTTATTGCCTTGGGAACCGATTTCCCGGTAGAAAGAGTAAATCCAATGCATACGTTTTATGCTGCGGTGGCACGAAAAGATTTAAATAATTATCCTGAGGGCGGTTTCAGAAAAGAAGAAGCACTTACAAGAGAAGAGGCATTAAAAGGGATGACGATTTGGGCGGCTTATTCAAACTTTGAAGAAAATGAGAAAGGAAGTATTGAAGCAGGTAAGTTTGCGGATTTTACTGTGTTGGATCGTGATATAATGGAAATTCCTGAGGATAGTATTCCAAAAGCAAAAGTACTCGCTACATTTATAGATGGGAAAAAAGTGTATGCCAGAGAGTAACCTAATTTAAATAGAGTACTTATTGTAAGAACAAAGTATTCTATTAATTGTAAATTTACAGCAACCAGAAATTTAAATTGTTCTTTTATGAAATTACGCGTTCTTTTTTTATCATTCTTTGTTTGTATATGTTTTTCGTTGAATGCACAAGTGGATTCTTTTCAGACAAATATTATTGAGTATTTAAATAATAATGGAACAAAAATAGAATATAATACGGCCTATGAAGAGGTGTTTGTTACACTTAGAAAGCAGTTTGTAGATACTCCTGAAGAGGTTTGGAGTAAATTAAAAGGTGGAAAAAATAAAAGCGTTCAAGAAGTAATTGCGTTTTTAACCTTTGCCTATAGGAAGCATTTCACAGAACCGGAAATTGTGGAAATGGCCACTTTCTATAAAACCGAATCGGCTCAAAAACTTGTTTTGGGAACCAATGACTTAACTGAAGAGGATAATGATAAAATAGCGGAGTTTTTCAGCAGCGATGTTGGAAAGAAACTCGAAGCTAAAAAGAAAGTGCTTTCCGTCGATATTGCTGAAATTTCTAGACATTGGTCAAGAGATTTATTTGCTGAAAAAATGAGCACTTTGGTTAAAAAGGGATATACTACAAAGCACTAATTCGAGCAAGATAGTCGAAGTTTTCACCCCGACAAATCACTTCAAAATGAAGTCCGCTAGCAAGGCAGGCACTTTCAAAAATATGTTCGTCTAGATAAAGCCAGTTAAAAGGTTCGCTTTTTAAACCTTTGTATTGGGTTATAAACTCAAGCTCTCCATAATAGGCGTCCCCAGGAATCCATATGCCGCCCTCTTCTCCTGTGTCATACATATATTTTAAATCGCTGGAGTCGATCAATATTTGTCCATTAGTGGTCAACAATGTTTTTAAATGCTGAAGAAATACAGCAATGTACTCTAGTTTCTGAAAGATTCCAGTACCATTCATAAGGAGTAGTATGGTATCGAAGTTTTCGTTTTGAAGTTTTAGTAGATCTAAGTTTCTTACATCCGAAACACCTCGGAGTTTAGTCACTTCTGCAGCACCTTCAGAAGTGTCTATAGCAGTTACTTCCATTCCTTTGTTCTGAAGATATAAAGCGTGACTTCCAGCACCACAGCCTACATCCAAAATCGTTCCTTTTGAAAGTTCCAAGGCCCTTTGCTCAATAAGTGGCATTTCAGAAAAACTTCTAAAAAAATAGGGGAGCGGAAGTACATCTTCTTCGCTAATATTGGTTTCAGTGAGAAGGTCCTCGGTATAATTTCCGTGATAATAATCGAGAAGTGCGCTGCCTAAAATATCTTGCATCCTTAAAATGATTACTTTTGAGTTATGGATGACGTCTTAAAAAATCTCCCAAAACGTGCCAAAGATACGCATAACGAGAACAAAAAATTCTTCAATGGATTGAAGAAAAAAACACCAAAGCATCTCGATATCTTAATGCAAGAATTGCACGAGACAGAGTTTGCAAAAACAGATTGTCTTAGTTGTGCTAACTGTTGCAAAACTACAGGGCCACTCTTTACGGACAAGGATGTGGCGAGAATTGCAAAGCACCTTAGAATGAAGGAACAAAAGTTTATTGAGACTTATTTGCGTGTAGATGAGGAGAATGATTTTGTATTGAAATCGGTGCCTTGTACATTTTTAGGGTCCGATAATTACTGTAGTATTTATGACGTTCGTCCTAAGGCCTGTAGTGATTTTCCGCATACCAATAGAAAGAAATTTCAGCAAATATCGAACCTTACCTTACAGAATGTGGCAATATGCCCAGCCGCCTTCAATATTGTTGAGGCGATGAAAAAAAGATTATAAAAAATATTCCATTAATTGTACAACAAATAAGGTTGTCGCATTTTATCAAAGTCGGTGAGTCCTGCCAACCAAGTTTTTCTTATTTCACGATAGGTATAGCCTTGTTCTATTTGTGCTTGCAACTTTGTAGTACCTGCCAGTTTGGTGAAGTATGAAGTAAAGAAATCTTTTTTCTTGCCGTTTGCGACATAGGCGTCTATTAACCATTCCAGATTTAGCTTATCCAATCGTGGTGTGTCGCGTAAATCTTTTCCGAAGCAAAGTTCATCTTTAAACTTAGGATGTTTTGAACCTTCGTTTGTACCAGGTGTAAATTGAAATGTATAACTTTCCGAAGACAACGACGGCGCTCCAAAAATTTGAAACTGCATCTCTGTCCCACGTCCTGCACTCACAAAAGTACCTTCAAAAAAGCAAAGGCTAGGGTAGAGGTTAATAGCAACATCATTTGGTAAATTAGGTGATGGTTTTATTGGGAGCGAATACGTCATTTGATGCGTATAGTTCTTCATCTTCACGATTGTAATGTCACATTTCACTTTATTTTCCAACCAACCTTGGCCATTAATCATTTGCGCATATTCGGCAATAGTCATCCCATGAACTACAGGAATTGGATGTATTCCAACAAAACTTTTATGTTCCATTTCTAGGATAGGACCGTCAATATAATGTCCGTTAGGATTGGGGCGATCCAGTATTAATAGTGGAATTCTGGCTTCGGCACAGGCTTCCATAACATAATTCAGCGTGGAAATATAGGTGTAAAACCGAGCTCCTACGTCTTGAATGTCGAACACCATAATGTCGATTCCTTTAAGTTGTGCTTCGGTGGGCTTTTTGTTTTTTCCGTAGATTGAAATAATAGGAACTCCAGTTTTTGTATCAATCCCATCTTTTACAAATTCACCCGCGTCAGCAGTTCCCCGAAAACCATGCTCGGGCGTGTAGACTTTTTTAACTGCAATATTTTTCTGAATCAGTACATCGACCAAATGAGTTTCACCAACAGTTGAGGTCTGATTGGCAACTAAGCCCACCTTTTTATCTTTTAGCAGATCAATATAAACCTTAAATTGAGCTGCGCCAATAATTATCTGGTCCGTTACCTCGGCCTCAACGTCCACCTTTTTATCTACCGAAGCTGACGAAGTCTGCGAAGGGAGACTAGCCTCCAGCTTCCCGCTTCTATTTTCCTTATTCCCACTTCCGCAAGAAAAACAAATTAATAGCGCTAATAATATTGTATTTTTGAAAAAAGATAAAACCATATAAACTGTAGTGAATTTCGAATTTTTTATCGCTCGCCGAATCATTGCTGCTAAGGACTATAAAAGTAGTATTTCGGCACCAATAATAAAAATTGCTATCACGGCAATTGCTTTGGGTTTGATAATGATGTTGATTTCAATTGGTACGGGTGTTGGACTGCAGAAAAAGATTCGTGAAAAGGTATCTGCTTTTAATGGTGATATTATGATTACGAATTTCGATACCAACTTTTCAGACGATTCGCAAATTCCGATTTCCAAGAATCAAGATTTCTATCCAGAATTTACGATAACAGAAGGGGTGAGACATATCCAAATTACTGCTTCCAAAAGCGGCGTAATTAGAACAGAAACAGATTTTGAAGGGATTGTTGTAAAAGGAGTTGGCGGTGATTATGACTGGCAGTATTTCGAAGATTATTTAGTTGAAGGGAGATTACCAGATTTTAAGAACGAGCTAAACGACGATATTATGTTGTCCTCTTATCTCGCCAATAGGCTGAATTTAAAATTAGGGGAAACTGTCCGAACTTTTTTCTTGGACAAGGAAAGTAAGAATAACTTTAGAAGTAGAGGCTTCACTATAGTTGGGATATACAACAGCGGTTTTCAACAATTCGATGAGCAATTTTTGCTAGCCGATATTCGTCATATTCAACGACTAAATCGATGGACAGAAGACCAAATTGGTGGTTTTGAGCTGTTTGTTACAGATTTTGATAATTTAGAAACCATTGGAAATGCTGTTTATAGCGAAACAGGAAGTACGTTAGACACTCAGACAATACGGAATAAATACTACGCTATTTTTGAATGGTTGGATCTCTTCGACTTTAATATTGCTTTAATCATTGGGATTATGATATTAGTTGCTGGAATTAATATGATTACGGCCTTGCTCGTTTTAATACTAGAGCGAACCCAAATGATAGGAATTCTAAAAGCGTTAGGAAGCAGTGATTGGAGCGTTCGAAAAGTGTTTTTATACAATGCCATGTATTTGATAGGAGTTGGTCTGTTTTGGGGAAATCTAATAGGAATTGGATTGTTGCTCATTCAAAAATATTTCAAACTCTTTCCGCTAAATCCAGATACCTATTACGTTTCTGAAGCGCCAGTTTATATTGATTTAGGCTATATTTTACTGCTAAATGCAGGTACCTTTGCACTTTGTTTATGTATGCTTTTAGTTCCATCCTTCATAATTGCCAAAATCTCTCCGGTAAAGGCAATTCGGTTTGAATAATTTGGGTGCTTCCACTAAGGGTGGTTGGGCATTCGTTAGTCGCTTCTCTATAAAAACGGGAGAGCTCCATCACTTCGACTACGCTCAGTATAAACAAGGCCTCATTCCCTAGCGCGAAATTCTTGTAGTATACAATGCTAAGTCATACCTTTGCAGGCAAATTCCGAAGCTTTTAAGCAAAGGGATTCACTTCTAAAAAACAATATGGAATACGCAGAAAATATACTTGGAACCATTGGTAATACACCCTTGGTTAAAATCAATAAACTTGCCGAAGAAATTCCGGCATTAGTGCTCGCCAAATATGAAACTTTTAATCCTGGGAATTCAGTAAAGGATAGAATGGCATTGAAAATGGTTGAGGATGCTGAAGCCGATGGACGATTAAAGCCTGGCGGAACCATTATTGAAGGTACTTCAGGTAATACAGGTATGGGACTTGCTCTTGTTGCTATTATAAAAGGGTATAAAATGATCTGTGTGATTAGCGATAAGCAAAGCAAGGAGAAAATGGATATTCTTCGTGCCGTTGGGAGCAAGGTAATTATGTGCCCTACCAACGTAGAACCAACAGATCCAAGATCCTATTATTCCACTTCAAAAAGATTGGCAGAAGAAACACCAAATAGCTGGTATGTAAATCAATATGATAATCCCAGCAATGCTAGAGCGCATTACGAAGGCACAGGACCAGAAATCTGGAAGCAAACCGACGGTAAAGTAACTCATTTTGTTGTGGGTGTGGGAACAGGAGGTACTATAAGTGGCGTTGGAAAGTACTTAAAAGAACAAAACCCAAATATTAAAGTATGGGGAATTGATACCTACGGAAGTGTCTTTAAAAAATACCACGAAACAGGAATTTTTGATGAAAACGAAATCTACCCTTATATCACCGAAGGTATTGGAGAGGATATTCTACCAAAAAATGTTGATTTTAGTGTGATTGATGGTTTCACGAAAGTAACAGACAAAGACGCGGCAATTTATACCCAAAAACTTTCAAAAATTGAAGGAATGTTTCTTGGGAATTCGGCTGGATCTGCAATGAAGGGCTTACTTCAATTAAAAGAACATTTTACCAAGGATGATGTAGTGGTTGTGTTGTTTCACGATCACGGAAGTCGGTATGTTGGAAAAATGTATAATGACGAATGGATGCGAGACAGAGGTTTTGTTGAGGATGAAGTTACCATAGCCGAAGACCTTATAAAGGATCACGCAGATAAGCCGTTGATTACGGTTAAAACTGAAGAATTGGTTGGGCATGCAATTGAGCGCATGAAGCAGTATAAAATTTCTCAGATTCCAGTTGAAGATTTATCCGGTTTTGTGGGTGCTTTGGATGAAACTGATTTACTTAGAGAATTTATGGAAAATAAGAATATTTCAGATTTACCCATAAAAAAAGTCATGCATAAACCTTTTCCAATCGTTAAAAGAACAACACCAATAGAAGAAGTTTCTAGGTTGATGGATAAAGAGAATAATGCGGTGCTAGTTGATTTAGGAGATGCTAAATACCATATAATTACTAAGCATGATATAATTAGTGCTTTATAGAGCTCATCTTTTTTAAGAGTTTAAATCCTGCCATTCGGCGGGATTTTTTTTATCTTAGTATTTCTGCTTCAGCTCCCTCCAACTTTTTTCTATATGCAAGAAAGTTTCCTCCATTATGTATGGATGTTTCAAAAGTTTGAGGCAAGGGCATTAAAAACTACAAACGGTGATTCTGTTACTGTTAGCAAAGTAGGATTCCACAATACAGGCTCTGGCCCAGATTTTTTAACATCGCAGCTTAGTATAGGAGGTCAGCTTTGGGCAGGTAATGTTGAAATCCATGTAAAGTCTTTAGATTGGTACGTACATCAACATGAAAACGATGCAAATTATGACAACGTAATTCTACATGTCGTTTGGGAACACGATGTAGAAATATTCAGAAACGATAATAGTTGTATTCCAACTGTAGAATTAAAAAGGCTTATTGCTAGTGCTACCTTGTCGAATTATCGCGAATTATTTTCAAAAAAGCATGCTTGGATTAATTGTGAAAATGATTTTTCCAAGGTGGATGATTTCCAACTCAAAAATTGGTTGGACCGACTTTTTATTGAACGCTTGGAACAAAAATCAAATTTAATTTTGAAGGAATTACACAATTTTAATAATGATTGGGAAGGATTGTTATTTCGGCTATTGTGTAAAAACTTTGGAATGAATATAAATCGCGACGCCTTTATGAGTGTAGCCAGATCCATAGATTTTTCAATTGTGATGAAATGTAGTCAACGACAGTTCGATTTGGAAAGTTTGTTTATGGGACAGGCCGGCTTACTCGGAAGCGAAATAAAGGAGGGATATTTTCTAGACCTTCAGAAAAACTATGAATACATAAAACATAAGTTCAAATTAAGGTCGCATGGGGTTATTCCTCCTAAATTTTTCAGACTTCGTCCAGCAAATTTTCCAACCATACGTTTGTCCCAATTGGCTAGTTTGTATGCGCATAAGAAGCAATTGTTTTCCGAAGTAATTTTTGATATTTCGTTGAAAGATTCAGGTAAAATAATTGATTCTTTATATTCAATTTTCCAAGTTTCGGCGAGTCAATATTGGGATACGCATTATAATTTTGGACTGGTTTCAGCAAAACGAAAAAAAGTGCTAACAAAGAAGTTCATTGATGTGTTACTAATAAATACGATTATTCCGTTGCAGTTCTGTTATGCTAAACAAATGGGGAAAGATAATACCGAAGCGCTTTTGCGACTCGCATCGGCTATTTCTAGTGAAGAAAATAGTATTGTTGCGAAATTTAATAGGCTTAAACCAATAGCATCTAACTCATTAGAATCGCAAGCATTACTTCAACTTAAAAAGGAGTATTGTGAAAAGATGCGATGTTTGGAGTGTTCAATTGGGAATGCAATTTTAAATCGATAAATTAGGTTTAAGATTCCTAAGCTAAGATTGACTTAAAATTCTTAATTTGCAGTATGCTAAAGGCCGTGTATCGAATTCGTTATTATCTTGAGAAAAGAGGTTTTTATGTAAGCTCTCGACTTGCGGATCGTATAGGTATGCGAGCTAAAAGTGTACGTTTATTTTTTATCTATGTTTCCTTTGCTACGATGGGGGTAGGATTTGCTATTTATTTAACCTTGGCTTTTTTATTAAAACTAAAAGATTTGGTGTTTACAAAAAGAACTTCTGTGTTTGATTTATGAAGAATATATATAGAACTAGACTTTTTTTAGCCTTATGCCTGTTGTGGCTTGTTTTCTTGTCGGGGGTACTAGGCTTTAAATTCTTTTTTGACTACGAGTGGATTGATGCAATTTATATGACGGTAATTACGATTACCACAGTTGGTTTTGGAGAGTTACATCCTTTGGGACCTTTGGAAAAAATATTTACTTCGATTTTTATTCTATCAAGTATCTTTATCGTAGGATATGCATTAAAAGTGATAACAGAACATATATTAAGTCAGAATAACATTGGTAACCTAAGACATAAGAAAGTGCTAAAAAAAATTCAAACATTAGAAAACCACATTGTGGTGTGTGGGTATGGACGAAATGGAAAACAGGCAGTACAGAAACTCATAGCGTATAACAAGCCTTTTGTTATAGTTGAAAGAGATGAAGAAGTTGTTGAGCGCTTTGAAAATGATGAAATTTTATTTGTTCAAGGAGATGCGAGTGAGGACGATATTTTAGTTCAAGCAGGTATTGAAAAAGCAACAACGCTTATTTCTGCATTGCCTAGTGATGCTGATAACCTTTTTATCGTTTTATCTGCAAGACAGATTAACAAAGATCTTAAAATAATTAGTCGGGCTACAGAAGAAAGTAGTTATAAGAAGCTAAAATTGGCTGGAGCTGATAATGTTATTATGCCAGATAAAATTGGAGGCGATCATATGGCATCATTGGTTGTAGTGCCAGATTTGGTAGAGTTTTTAGATAATTTAACAGTGTCCGGGGAACAGGATAGTATTAATGTTGAGCAAGTCCCTTTTGAGAAAGTTTGTCCGGACGGGATAGAACATGCAATTTCAGAATTGGATGTACGTAAAAAAACGGGTTGTTCAATTATTGGCTATAGATCTTCAAAAGGTGAATATATTGTGAACCCTGAACCATCTTTGGTGGTTGAAAAAGGATCCAAATTAATTCTAATAGGAAGACCGAATCAAATTGAAAGTTTAAAACAGCTATATAATGTTTAAGGAATCGTTAACAATTTAACAGCTTAAAACTTGAATTCGCTGTTTTTTTTTAGCATCTTGCTGAGCAAAATTTACAAGTCTAACCTTAACTTCCAATTATGAAGAAATTTCTTCTTTCACTTTTTTCAATACTTTCGCCATTTCTATCTTTTGCTCAGGAAGCAGAAGAAATAGGTATTGATGAACAAATTAATCAAGCGTTTGCTCCAATTTCCAGTTTCTTTTCAAATGTGATCTTCTTTGAGGTGTATGCAGGAATACCTTTTGTATTAGTACTGCTGGTAGTAAGTGCGTTATTTTTTACAATTTATTTTGGTTTTCCAAACTTCAGATATTTTTGGAGAGCCATACAAACTGTGCGTGGAAAATACGAAGATATTGAGAAGCATGGCGCGAAAATTTTATATGGTGAGGATGGAATCGCTCAGGGAGTTGATATGAATAAGGTTGATGATATAGATCATCATATTGGAACACTGGATGATGAACTGGCCATCGATGGTGATATTAAAGATACCATTCGGGATGAGAGTTCGGATGGTGAGGTGAGTCACTTTCAAGCATTGGCTACTGCTGTTTCAGGAACAGTTGGTAATGGTAATATTGCTGGAGTTGCTTTGGCAATTGCGCTAGGTGGTCCCGGGGCAACTTTCTGGATGATTATATGTGGTTTGTTGGGCATGTCGACAAAATTCGTTGAGTGTACTTTAGGAGTGCAATACCGAGATGTTGGACCCGATGGAACTGTTTACGGTGGACCTATGTATTATTTAAGTAAAGGTCTTAAGGAAAAAGGATTTGCTAAACTTGGTAAAGTGACGGCAGTACTTTTTGCCATTTTTTGTATTGGAGGCTCCTTTGGAGGAGGTAATGCTGCCCAATCTAATCAGGCAACTATTGTTTTAAAAGAAATGTTTAATTTACAAAGTACTGCAGCAGGATTCTGGATTGGAGTAGCGATCGCTATTTTAGTGGGAATCATTATTATTGGTGGAATAAAGCGTATTGCGTCAGTTACGGAGAAAGTAGTTCCATTCATGGCTATTCTTTATTTGGTAGCGTGTTTATATATCATACTTAGCAATTTTAGTTTGATTGATGACGCATTTAGTCTTATTATTAGTGAGGCATTTAAACCTACCGCAATTGGAGTAGGAACTATTATTGGAGTGTTACTAGTAGGATTTAAGCGTGCTGCGTTTTCTAATGAAGCAGGCGCTGGTTCGGCTTCGATTGCTCACTCTGCGGTACGTACAAAATATTCTGCTAGTGAGGGTTTGGTGGCATTATTAGAACCATTTATTGATACGGTTGTAATTTGCACTATGACCGCCTTAGTAATCATTATCTTTAATTTTGGAGGTTTCTTTGAATATGGAGATGTTACGGGGCAAGGGGTTGCTATTATTGATGGTGTGTCTTATGAAGGTGCTGGAATAACATCTGTCGCTTTCGCACAATTTATTCCATATTCAAATATATTTTTAACAATCGCTGTCTTTTTGTTCGCTGTATCGACTATGATTTCTTGGTCCTATTATGGACTTCAATCTTGGAAATTTCTTTTCGGACGAGGAAAAACTGCAGATATGGTATATAAACTTTTATTCTTAGTTTTTGTGGTTATTGGTGCTGCAGCGAACATGAGATCTATTTGGGATTTCTCAGATGCAATGATCTTTGCGATGATTTTCCCTAATATGGTTGGGTTGTTCTTCCTGTTCCCTGTTGTGAAAGCGCAATTGAAGCAATACCTTGACGCTATAAAACTTAAGAAAGACGCGGTAGAAGGTTAAACAGCCGTTTTTTAAAAGCTAGATACATCAACTCCCTGTTTTTTAAGCTAGGAGTTATGAATTCATTAAAATCCCATTTCGTTTTCAATCGAAGTCAACGAAATGGGATTTTGCTTTTAATACTGTTAATTCTAGGGTTGTTGTGCTTTTATCAATTTTATGAATTTGAAACCAAGGATGTTATTGATTTAAATTCTTCGGAAGTAATTGCGCTTCAAAACGAAATAGATTCGCTACGACTTGCAGAATTCGAGTCTCGAAAGCCGAAACGATACCCATTTAATCCAAATTTTATTACAGACTTTAAGGCCTATACCTTGGGGTTGTCTCCAGAAGAGTATGATCGTTTAAGGGATTACCGAAGTAAAAACAATTGGATTAATTCTAAATCAGATTTTAAGAATGTCACCAAGGTGTCAGATTCTTTACTGGAAGAAATTGGTCCCTATTTTAAATTCCCAGAGTGGCTAAACAATCCAAGACCAAAACGGAAAACCTATGTAAATAGTTATACAGAAAAAACATATGCTCAAAAAATCGATCTGAATTTGGCTACAGAGGCGCAACTCCAAGAGGTAAGTGGAATAGGGGAAGCGCTAAGCAAACGAATTACAGCCTATCGAGAAAAAATTGGAGGTTTTTCAAACGAAGTACAATTACAAGCAATATGGGGATTACGGCCAGATGTTATTGAGAGAGTCACAAATTTATTCACAGTTAAAACTCCCAAAAAGATTGCGAAAATGAATCTGAAAAATGCATCTGCTTCAGATATTGCAACCATTCCTGGAATCTCATTCGATCTTGCCAAGCGAATTTGGGAGTTTGTGAAGTTACGAGAGCGCGTTGAAAGCTTTTCAGAACTAGAAAAAATAGAAGGTCTAACCAAAGGAAAAATACAGCTAATTCAACTATATTTGTCACTTGAATAAGGTGGTTTTAGTTGGATTTACACTGAATTGTCTTTTTTAAAATATAAATCTTTAAGAGCAGATGAATAGCATGTATTTTACAGAGGAGCACGATTTTTTCAGGAAAAGTTTCCAAGACTTTTTACAAAAGGAAGTTGTCCCACATATAGAAGAATGGGAAAAAACGGGTCATATTGGACGTTTTATATGGGAGAAATTTGGTGAGATGGGATACTTTGGGTTGGCGACTCCCGAAGCTTATGGAGGTATGGATCTTGATTTGTTTTATACTGTTATTTTCTTAGAAGAGTTACAAAAAATTAACTCAGGAGGCTTTGCTGCCGCTATGTGGGCACATGCGTATTTGGCGATGACTCACTTAAATAAAGAAGGTAATCATGAGCAAAAAGAAAAATACTTAATGCCAAGTGCATTAGGAAAGAAAATTGGATGTCTTTGTATCACCGAGCCTTTTGGCGGAAGTGATGTTAGCGGGATGAGGACTACTGCTGTTAAAAAAGGAGATACCTATGTTCTAAATGGTTCCAAAACGTTCATTACAAATGGAGTGTACAGTGACTATTTAATTGTAGCCGCAAAAACGTCACCAGAATTGGGGAATAAAGGAATAAGTATTTTTGTGATAGATCGAGATACTCCGGGAGTATCTGCTACAAAACTTGATAAATTAGGTTGGAGGGCTAGCGATACTGGTGAAATTGCTTTCGATAATGTAACAATTCCTACTACCAATCTTATGGGAGAAGAAGGAAAAGGCTTTCCTTATATCATGCAACATTTTGCATTAGAAAGATTGGTGATGGGGATTAATGCTCATGCAAGAAGCGAATATGCGCTTGAGTATACTATTCGGTATATGAAGGATCGCATGGCTTTCGGGCAATCGATTTCGAAATTTCAAGCCTTAAGACATAAAGTTGCTCAATTGACGGCTGAGGTTGAGGTTTGTAAAACCTTTAATTATGTGACAGCAAAACGATTAAATGATGGTGAATATGTTGTGAAAGAGGCCACAATGGCTAAACTGATTTCCACAAAGACCTCTGATGATGTTATGTACGAGTGTTTGCAATTACTTGGAGGTTATGGATACATGGAAGATTATCCATTAGCGAGATTGTTGCGCGATAGTCGTTTAGGTCCAATAGGTGGTGGAACAAGTGAGATCCTAAGAGAAATCATTGCCAAAATGGTAATTGATGGGAAGGATTATAAGCCCGCAACTTAAGGAATCTAGCTGAAGATTTTCTTTGGTCTCATATTTGCTTAACTCTAACTAAGAACAAAAATTAATTCAGAAATGATAAAGAAAAATTATCTAAAGTGTTTATTTAGTTTAGTAATAGTTATTAGTGGCTTCAGTGCATTTGCACAGACAGAACTTAAAAGTAAAATTTCCGATTTTGGGACATACGCTCCAATAGAAAGTGCGAGTATTTATATTGAAAATACAACCATAGGTACTATTAGTAACACAGATGGAAATTTTGCGCTTTTAGTGCCAGATAGGTTTAAGAATGATACCCTCGTAATTTCTTCAATAGGGTATAAAAGTTTTAGAACCGCTATTCCCGATTTTGACCCTTCTATGGATATTTTTTTAGAAGAAGATATCGCCTCACTTGATGAGATTATTCTTGTAGCATCGACGAGACCGAAAACGGGTAATGATATAGTTCTAAGAGCAATTGAAGAGTTGGAAGAAAATATGCCAGAACAACCTTATATTCAAAAAGGTTTTTTGAGGCATAAAGAACGCAATAAAAAGGAATACAAATGGCTTATTGAAAGTGCTATTTCCTTATATGATTCTAGCTATGCTTCAGGCTCAAAGAAAAATCTAAGAATTAATGTTGAAGAGGTTAGAAAGAGCTATGACCTAAGAGATGTGGATAGCCTTTTTGCCTATACTGCTTATTTAAAAAATCGGACAAGAAATAAAGCGTTAAGATCAAAAAATCTACGAAGAGATACCATTAAAACAGAATCTTTGATTACAGCTATTAAATGGAATGATGAACGAGTGAATGGTTTGGGAAATCTTTTTAGAGGAAAACTCAACCTTGTTAGAAATGCAAATGTTAGGAAGGCATTGTTTGGAGAAGATGTGCTTAATACGCACCAATTTAAGTTAGATACTATATTGGTTGAAAACGATAAGAAACTTTATAAAGTTGAAATTGTAAAGAGTAATGATTTTGTTGGATTAAATACTAAGGGTATCTATAATGAAGGTTTTGAAGCGAAGGGATGGCTTTATATTGATTGGGGTACATACGCTATTAAAAAAGTCGAATACCAGCTAATAGCTGCTTCAGAAAACCAAAAGAAGCGAAGTAAGAGTTTGTTTGGGACTCAACTAAATCATAAGCTAGTTATGACTTTTATGGAGTATCAAGATAAAATGTATCCAAAATACATCTATTATGAAACCCCTAAATTGGTAAATGCTGGCGATCGATCTTCAGACCAGGTGGATAAAGAAGGGAATCAGGTACAGGATAAAGAGGAATTTTATTACAACACCATTCAGGAAATAGTATTTACTGAAATTATTCAGGATCCAGAATTAATTCAGGAAGCGCTGCAGAAAAAATGGTCGGAAGATATTTTTTCTCCTAGACCTTACAATAAGGAATTTTGGAAAAATTACAACGTTTTATTAGAAAGCGAAGAAGAAGAACAGCTAATTCGTGATCTAAGTACAAGGGCTTCTTTATTTAAACAATAATTATTTATCTTTTTTGGTGGTCAATTATAAAATCCTTTTTATCTTTGCCGACCTAAAGAGAGGAGGTTAAGACACTATGTTAATAATACCAATAAAAGACGGAGAAAATATCGATAGAGCATTGAAGCGTTTCAAGCGTAAATTCGATAGAACAGGAACAATGAGACAATTGCGTTCAAGACAAGCTTTCTCAAAGCCATCTGTAGTACGTAGAGCTCAAATCCAAAAAGCACAATACATTCAAGGACTTAGAGACGCTGAAGAAATTTAGTAGTTGGAGTTTTTAAATTATATAACCATCAAACATTAATTTGTTTGGTGGTTTTTTATTTTATCAAGAATTGAATAGGTGCTTGTTTATCCCTCCGTTTTTGTACATTTAACCTGAAACTGCTTAACCTACCAAATGTCCTTCAGCAAGTTTATTGACTATCTGACTTTAGAGAAGAAATACTCTCCTCATACGGTACTTGCCTATAAAAATGACTTAGAGAGTTTTTTGAAGTTCGCTTCTGAAGGCTATGATTACGAAAATATTAAAGACGTTAATTACGCTATTATTCGAAGTTGGATTATTTCTTTGGTGGATACTGGTATTTCAAACCGAAGTATTAATCGTAAAATATCCTCCTTAAAAACCTATTACAAGTTTCTTCTGAAAACATCTCAAATCGAAATCAATCCATTAACTAAACATAAAGCACTTAAGACTTCAAAAAAAATACAGGTGCCATTTTCAGAAACAGAAATTGAGAATGTTTTAGAATTGCTTCAGTTGGAAACTAGTTTTGAAGGTATCCGTAACAGGCTCATGGTAGAGCTGTTTTATTCTACTGGTATTCGAAGAGCAGAATTAGTGGGTTTGCGGCTTACAAATGTTTCCGAGGCTCAAAGAACAATTAAAGTGCTTGGAAAACGCAATAAGGAGCGTATTATCCCTTTGTTGCCTGCTGTTGTAGAGACAATACATCAGTATATAGAGGTTAGAAAGCAATTGTCAGTTATAAAGGATGATAGCTATTTATTCCTTTCAGCTAAAGGCGTTAAAATTTATGAAACTCTTGTTTACAGAATAATAAATACGTACTTTAGTCAGGCATCGGAAAAGGTTAAAAGAAGTCCTCATATATTGAGGCATTCTTTTGCAACACATCTCTTAAATGAGGGTGCCGATTTAAACGCGGTAAAAGAACTGCTAGGGCATTCGAGTCTCGCTTCAACGCAAGTGTATACTAATAATAGTATAGCCAAGCTAAAAGAAGTCTACCGAAGTTCGCATCCCCGAAACAATAAATAATATAAAATGATAGCCAATGAATGGAGCTATTTCTAAGTTGAGTAATTGGTTGATCTTATCAAATTTAATTTAAAACAATATAGTGTATGAAAGTAAATGTGCAAACGCCTAATTTTGCGGCAGATAATAAGCTTATCGTTTTTATAGAAAAGAAACTTTCGAAATTAGAACAATTTTACGATCGAATTATTTTTGCAGATGTATTTCTGAAAGTTCAAAAAACGAGCGAAAAACAAAATAAAACGGTCGAAATTTTATTGAGTGTACCAGGTGGCGATTTGATTGTAAAAAAGGAGGCACGTACTTTTGAAGAGGGTACAGATGAGTGTGTACAATCTTTGGAACGACAGCTTAAAAAGAGGAAGCAAAAACAAAGAGCGATTTTCTAAGATATTTTTTTAAAAAAGTTTTTTAAAAGTAATAATTTATTATACATTTGCAGTCCGTTAGAAATAGCGGACTTTTTTATGGCTAAAAAGTTGGCTGAAAAGCCGATGTAGCTCAGCTGGCTAGAGCAGCTGATTTGTAATCAGCAGGTCGTGGGTTCGAGTCCCTCCATCGGCTCTAAAAAAGTTAAGCAGTTCTTTAAAATACAAGGGTTGAGGGGAGATACTCAAGCGGCCAACGAGGGCAGACTGTAAATCTGCTGACTACGTCTTCGCAGGTTCGAATCCTGCTCTCCCCACAAACATTTTTTGGAGAGGCTGTAGAAAGTATACTTTCTTAAAGGCTCAATAAAAATGTTTGTTCAGGATCACCTTGAATGGATCACAAGCGTAAGCGAGTAATCCTGAAAGTGTGACTGAATAGCAAAAGGATTGGGTCACCAATTCCGGATCACCAAGCGCATGTGAGGTAATCCAAACGGATATAAAAATATATCCAATTTGAAATATTGAATTGCCCACATTAAATTGTGGTTTAAAAGCGGGAGTAGCTCAGTTGGTAGAGCGTCAGCCTTCCAAGCTGAATGTCGCCAGTTCGAACCTGGTCTCCCGCTCTATAATAATTAGCAGTCATATATAGTGTTTGATTTCTAATTATAGAATTTGAGTTTAGAGTTTACTTGTTAGGCTCGATCTCTAAACCTGTAACCCAATAGGCCGGTGTAGCTCAGGGGTAGAGCGTTTCCTTGGTAAGGAAGAGGTCATGGGTTCAATTCCCATCATTGGCTCAACTTTGTTTACAATTAAACACTAATATATAACTAAGATTAAATTAATACAACATGGCAAAAGGAACTTATGATCGTTCGAAACCACATTTAAATGTAGGTACTATTGGACACGTAGATCACGGTAAAACAACATTAACTGCTGCAATTACTAAAGTATTAGCAGATGCTGGTTATTCAGAAGCTTCAGCTTTTGATCAAATTGATAATGCCCCAGAAGAAAAAGAAAGAGGTATTACAATTAACTCTTCACACGTTGAATATGCAACAGCTAATCGTCATTACGCTCACGTTGACTGTCCGGGTCACGCGGATTACGTAAAGAACATGGTTACTGGTGCTGCGCAAATGGATGGTGCTATCTTAGTGGTAGCTGCTACAGATGGTCCAATGCCACAAACACGTGAGCACATCCTTTTAGGACGTCAGGTTGGTATTCCACGTATCGTTGTATTCATGAATAAAGTGGATATGGTTGATGATGAGGAATTATTAGAATTGGTAGAAATGGAAATTAGAGATCTTCTTTCTTTCTACGAATATGACGGTGATAATGGTCCTGTTATTGCTGGTTCTGCACTTGGTGCTTTGAACGGTGAGCAAAAATGGGTTGACACGGTAATTGAATTGATGGATGCTGTTGATTCTTGGATTGAAGAGCCACAACGTGAAGTAGATAAGCCTTTCTTGATGCCAATCGAGGATGTGTTCTCTATTACAGGTCGTGGTACTGTAGCAACTGGTCGTATTGAGACTGGTATTGCAAACACTGGAGATCCTGTTGAGATTATTGGTATGGGAGCTGAGAAATTAACTTCTACTATTACTGGTATTGAAATGTTCCGTCAAATTCTTGATAGAGGTGAAGCTGGAGATAACGCTGGTATCTTATTAAGAGGTATTGAGAAAACTCAAATCTCAAGGGGAATGGTAATTACTGCTCCTGGTTCTGTAACACCACACGCTAAGTTTAAAGCTGAGGTTTACGTACTTAAAAAAGAAGAAGGTGGACGTCATACTCCATTCCATAATAACTATCGTCCACAGTTTTACGTACGTACAACTGATGTAACAGGAAATATTAACCTTCCTGATGGAGTTGAAATGGTAATGCCTGGAGATAACTTAACAATTACTGTTGATCTTATCCAACCAATTGCAATGAATATTGGACTACGTTTCGCTATTCGTGAAGGTGGTAGAACAGTAGGTGCTGGACAGGTAACTGAGATTTTAGACTAATTAAAGTCATTAAATAAAAAGGTAAAGGTGTCTCGAAAAATCGGGACGCCTTGACTTTTATAACGGGGTTAACTTAGCTTATCTAATTTGGTAAAGTTTTAAAACACCCATTTACGGGTTTAGCTCAGTTGGTAGAGCACTGGTCTCCAAAACCAGGTGTCGTGAGTTCGAGTCTCTCAACCCGTGCTAGAATTGAAATAGTTCTTCTGGAGATGTAATGCTTCCGAAGGGTTCAGAAAAATATAAGTGATGATAAATTATATTAAAGAATCTTATAACGAGCTTAGAAATCACGTGACTTGGACAACTTGGTCTGAAGCACAACGCCTTACAGTAATTGTTGCGGCATTTTCAGTAATCCTTGCACTTGCTGTATGGGGGATTGACACGGTTTTTAGTAAAGCTATAGGTGAGTATTTTAAATTGATTAAGTCGTAATAAAAAATGACTGAAACTAAAAATGCAAAAAAGTGGTATGTTGTTCGTTCGGTAAGTGGACAGGAGAACAAGATTAAGGCGTATATCGAATCTGAGATCGCACGCTTGAATCTTGCTGACTATATTGAACAAGTCTTAGTGCCTACGGAAAAGGTAATTCAAATTCGTAACGGGAAAAAGGTACATAAAGAACGTGTTTATTTCCCAGGATATATTATGGTTCAGGCTAGTTTGGCTGGTGAAGTGCCTCACATAATAAAATCTATAAATGGAGTAATTGGTTTCCTTGGTGAGACAAAAGGAGGAGAACCAGTTCCATTGCGTCAGTCAGAGGTGAACAGAATGTTAGGTAAGGTTGATGAATTGTCTGTTAAAGATGATAATGTTAACATTCCGTTTGTGATTGGTGAAACTGTAAAAGTAATTGACGGTCCTTTTAATGGATTTAACGGTACCGTAGAAAAGATAAATGAAGAGAAGCGTAAGCTTGAAGTAATGGTTAAGATTTTCGGAAGAAAAACACCGTTAGAGTTGAGTTATATGCAAGTTGAAAAAGTTTAATTGTTACACGCTATAATAGGTTTTTTCTTAGGCTTCCACTTCAGAAAGAATCAAAATTAAAATTTAGAAAATGGCAAAAGAAGTCAGTAAAGTAGTAAAGTTGCAAGTTCGTGGAGGAGCCGCTAATCCGTCTCCGCCAGTTGGACCCGCTTTAGGTGCTGCCGGTGTTAACATTATGGAGTTCTGTAAGCAATTTAATGCTAGAACTCAAGATAAGCAAGGAAAAGTATTACCAGTTCAGATTACAGTTTATAAAGACAAGTCTTTTGACTTTGTTATTAAAACTCCACCTGCTGCAGTACAAATTCTTGAAGCTGCTAAGGTCAAAAAAGGATCTGGTGAGCCACATGTTAAGAAGGTAGCGACGATTACTTGGGATCAAGTAAGAGCAATTGCAGAGGACAAAATGCCCGATTTGAATGCATTTACAATTGAGTCTGCTATGAAAATGGTAGCTGGTACGGCAAGATCAATGGGAGTGAAAACGAAAGGTGCGGCACCTTTTTAATCAAGTTAAAGAATCTATAAAATGGCAAGATTAACAAAAAAGCAAAAAGAAAACGCTGGAAAAGTGGAGGCGAAAGTCTACTCGATTGCAGATGCTTCAGCTTTAATAAAAGAAATCTCCAACACAAACTTTGATCCTTCTGTGGACCTTGCAGTGCGTCTTAATGTAGACCCGCGAAAAGCGAACCAGATGGTAAGAGGTGTTGTTACCTTACCTAATGGTACTGGTAAAGATGTAAAGGTGTTAGCATTGGTTACTCCAGATAAGGAAGCTGAAGCTAAAGAAGCTGGAGCAGATTTTGTTGGATTAGATGAGTACCTCGATAAAATTAAAGGAGGTTGGACAGATGTTGACGTAATTGTAACAATGCCAAGTGTTATGGGTAAATTAGGACCATTAGGACGTGTTTTAGGACCTCGTGGATTAATGCCTAACCCAAAAACTGGTACAGTAACAATGGACGTTGCTAAAGCGGTATCTGATGTAAAATCTGGAAAAATTGACTTTAAAGTTGATAAAACTGGAATTGTACATGCAGCAATTGGTAAGGCATCTTTTGATGCTGATAAAATTGCAGAGAACGCAAGAGAGTTATTAACTACACTAGTTAAATTGAAGCCACAAGGAGCTAAAGGTGTTTACATGAAAAGTATTTTTATGTCAAGTACTATGAGTCCTAGTGTTCAGATTGATACTAAAAGATTCATTGAGTAGTAAAAGTTAGAAATTATGACAAGAGAAGAAAAATCACAAGTAATTGAAAACCTAACTACGCAGTTATCAGAGAATCCTATAGTTTATCTAGCGGATATCTCAGGTCTTAATGCTGAAAGCACTACAAACTTACGTCGTGCTTGTTTTAAAGCAGGAGTGAAATTAGCAGTAGTTAAAAACACCTTGCTTGCAAAAGCAATGGAAAGTTCAGATAAGGACTTTGGAGACTTAGCAGGAACACTTAAAGGAAATACTTCTTTAATGTTTTCTGAAACTGGAAATGCACCAGCTAAGATTATAAAGGAATTCAGAAAGAAAGCTGAAAAACCTTTACTTAAAGGAGCATATATTGAAGAGTCTGTTTACGTTGGTGATGACCAGCTAGATAGATTGGTTGATATCAAGTCTAAAGAGGAGCTTCTTGGAGAAATTATCGGATTATTACAATCGCCTGCTAAGAATGTTATTTCTGCACTTAAGAGTGGTGGAAATACACTTTCAGGAATTGTTAAAACCTTATCGGAAAGAGAAGGTTAATAGAATAAGCACTAATTAAATTACATAATAAATTACAATTTTTAAAAACGATAGAAAATGGCAGATTTAAAAGATTTCGCAGAACAATTAGTTAACTTAACTGTAAAAGAGGTTAACGAATTAGCAACTATATTAAAAGATGAGTACGGTATCGAGCCTGCTGCTGCAGCTGTAGCTGTTGCCGCTGGTGGCGCTGGTGGTGGTGACGCTGTTGAAGAGAAAACTGAGTTTGACGTAATACTTACGGCAGCTGGTCAATCTAAATTAGCAGTAGTAAAACTTGTTAAGGAATTAACAGGAGCTGGTCTTAAAGACGCAAAAGAATTAGTTGATAATGCTCCTTCTCCAATTAAAGAAGGTGTTGCTAAAGACGAAGCTGAAGCACTTAAAGCACAGTTAGAAGAAGCTGGAGCCGAGGTTGAGCTTAAGTAAGCTTTTCTAATACCAAACCTTACAGGTTTAGGTCTTATTCAGTAAGAATAAGGCCTAAACCATTTTGCGTATATAATGGTGAACATTATTTATTAATACGCGCACATTGTTTTTTTAATTAAAATTCCGTCCATAGATGTCAGCAACGCAAACTGAAAGATTGAATTTTTCCTCTGTAAAAAATAAGCCGGAATATCCGGACTTTTTGGACATTCAGATTAAATCCTTTCAGGATTTTTTCCAACTGGAAACCAAGTCAGAAGAAAGAGGCCAAGAAGGGCTATACAAGACCTTCTTAGAAAATTTCCCTATTACCGACACTCGTAATCAATTTGTATTAGAATTTTTAGACTATTTCGTTGACCCTCCAAGATACTCCATTCAGGAATGTATTGAACGTGGTTTGACCTACAGTGTTCCCTTAAAGGCACGTCTTAAATTGTTTTGTACAGATCCTGAGCATGAAGATTTTGAAACTATAGTTCAAGATGTATACTTAGGTACGATTCCTTATATGACTCCAAGCGGTACTTTTTGTATCAATGGAGCGGAACGTGTTGTTGTATCCCAGTTACACCGTTCACCTGGTGTTTTCTTTGGACAATCATTCCACGCCAATGGAACTAAATTATATTCAGCCAGAGTAATTCCTTTTAAAGGTTCTTGGATTGAATTTGCTACTGATATCAATAGCGTTATGTACGCCTATATCGATAGAAAGAAAAAATTACCTGTTACCACGCTTTTCCGTGCAATTGGTTTTGAAAGAGATAAGGATATCCTTGAAATCTTTGACCTTGCCGAAGAAATTAAAGCGTCAAAAACAGGTCTTAAGAAATATTTGGGACGTAAGTTAGCGGCTCGTGTTCTTAAAACATGGCATGAAGATTTCGTTGATGAGGATACTGGTGAAGTAGTATCTATCGAGCGTAACGAAATTGTTTTGGACCGTGATACGGTTCTTGAAAAAGATCATATTGACGAAATCCTTGACTCAGGTTCAAAGACTATTCTTTTGCACAAAGAAGATAATCATTTAGCAGATTATGCGATTATTCACAATACCTTGCAAAAAGATCCAACCAATTCAGAAAAAGAAGCGGTTGAGCATATCTATAGACAATTACGTAACGCCGAACCGCCAGATGAGGAAACTGCAAGGGGAATCATCAATAAGTTGTTCTTCTCAGACCAACGATACAATCTTGGTGAAGTAGGACGTTACAGAATGAATAAAAAACTTGGTCTTGATATTGCCATGGATAAGCAAGTGCTTACCAAGGAAGATATCATTACCATTGTTAAATATCTTATTGAGTTAATTAACTCTAAAGCTGAAATTGATGATATTGATCACCTTTCTAATCGTCGTGTTAGAACTGTAGGTGAGCAATTGTCGCAACAGTTTGGTGTTGGTTTAGCTCGTATGGCTAGAACTATTCGTGAGCGTATGAACGTTCGTGATAACGAGGTGTTTACACCTATAGATTTGATTAATGCAAAGACCTTGTCTTCTGTAATTAATTCATTCTTTGGAACTAACCAGCTTTCACAATTTATGGATCAAACCAACCCATTAGCAGAGATTACGCATAAGCGTCGTCTTTCGGCTCTTGGACCAGGTGGTTTATCCCGTGAAAGAGCAGGATTTGAGGTTCGTGATGTTCATTATACACACTACGGAAGACTTTGTCCTATCGAAACTCCAGAGGGTCCAAACATTGGTTTGATATCTTCACTTTCGGTATATGCTAAAGTTAATAACCTTGGTTTCATTGAAACTCCCTATCGCACTGTAACTGACGGAAAGATTGACCTTAAGAATGAGGCGACTTATCTTTCGGCTGAAGAAGAAGAAGAGAAATTAATTGCGCAAGCAAATATTCCAATGCTTGAAGATGGAACGATTAATACCGATAAGGTTATTGCTCGTATGGAAGGTGATTTCCCATTAGTAGATCCAAAAACGGTTCACTATACGGATGTTGCACCTAATCAGATTTCGTCTATCTCGGCTTCGTTGATTCCTTTCTTGGAACATGATGATGCTAACCGTGCGTTGATGGGATCGAATATGATGCGTCAGGCAGTTCCTTTATTAATTGCGGATTCGCCTATCGTTGGAACAGGATTGGAGCGTCAAGTAGCTTCAGATTCTCGTGTATTGATTAATGCTGAAGGAGATGGCGTAATCGAATATGTTGATGCTCGTGAGATAACAATTAAATACGACCGTACGGAGAATGAACGTATGGTTAGTTTTGATAGTGATTCTAAAACGTATCAGTTAGTAAAATTCAGAAAAACGAACCAGAGTACTTCTATTAACTTGAAACCAATAGTAAGCAAAGGGGATCGAGTAAAGAAAGGTCAGGTATTGTGTCAGGGTTATGCCACTGAAAAAGGAGAATTAGCCTTAGGAAGAAATATGAAAGTAGCCTTTATGCCTTGGAAAGGGTATAATTTTGAGGATGCAATTGTTATTTCTGAAGAGGTAGTTCGGAATGATATTTTCACTTCGATTCACATTGATGAGTATTCTCTTGAAGTTCGTGATACAAAATTGGGTAACGAAGAATTAACAAATGATATTCCTAATGTCTCTGAAGAGGCTACAAAAGACCTTGATGAAAACGGAATGATTCGCGTTGGTGCTGAAGTAAAACCTGGTGATATCCTTATTGGTAAAATAACGCCAAAAGGTGAAAGTGATCCTACCCCAGAAGAAAAATTACTTCGCGCAATCTTTGGTGACAAAGCAGGTGATGTAAAAGATGCCTCTTTAAAAGCGTCTCCATCTTTACATGGTGTTGTGATAAACAAGAAATTATTTGCACGGGCAGTTAAGGACAAACGTAAAAGAGCGAAGGATAAGGAAGATATCACAGAACTTGAAGCAAAATATGATGCTAAGTTCGATGAATTGAAAGATGTTTTAGTTGAGAAATTATTTACTATTGTTGGTGGAAAAACGGCACAGGGAGTTATGAACGACCTTGGTGAGATTGTGTTCCCTAAAGGTAAAAAGTTCACGCTTAAAATGTTAAATGTTGTAGAAGATTATACTCACTTAATTGGTGGTGTTTGGACAACAGATGATGAAACAAATCATTTGGTTGCAGATTTAATGCACAACTATAGAATTAAGGAAAACGATCTACAAGGTAACTTACGTCGTGAGAAATTTACAATTTCAGTTGGGGATGAATTGCCGGCTGGTATTTTAAAACTTGCTAAGGTATATATCGCCAAAAAACGTAAGCTAAAAGTAGGGGATAAAATGGCGGGTCGTCACGGTAACAAAGGTATTGTTGCACGTATCGTTCGTCAAGAAGATATGCCTTTCTTGGAAGATGGAACTCCTGTTGATATTGTATTGAATCCACTTGGTGTACCTTCTCGTATGAACATTGGTCAGATTTACGAAACCGTATTAGGATGGGCAGGTCAAAAACTTGGTCGTAAGTATGCGACTCCAATTTTTGATGGTGCTACTTTAGGTCAGATTAATGAGATTACTGATGAAGCTAGAATTCCAAGATTTGGACATACATATCTATATGATGGTGGAACTGGACAACGTTTTGATCAACCAGCAACTGTAGGTGTGATTTATATGTTGAAACTAGGACATATGGTGGATGATAAGATGCACGCACGTTCAATTGGACCATACTCATTAATTACGCAACAACCATTAGGTGGTAAAGCGCAATTTGGAGGTCAGCGTTTTGGAGAGATGGAAGTTTGGGCACTAGAGGCCTATGGAGCTTCATCTACCTTACGTGAAATATTGACGGTAAAATCTGATGATGTTATTGGTAGAGCTAAAACTTACGAAAGTATCGTGAAGGGGGAGTCAATGCCAGAACCAGGATTGCCAGAATCTTTCAATGTGTTAATGCACGAATTGAAAGGATTGGGACTTGATATTAGATTAGAAGAATAGTTAATTCCCCGTGGAAGCGGGGACACAACATTCTTTTTCAGAAGTTGTTACAATCAGCTTCATTCAAAAACAACAAAGATTATTTTACAGCATTATGGCAAGAAATAACAAAGAAAACACAGTTCAGAAATTTAATAAGATTTCTATCGGTTTAGCTTCGCCTGAGTCTATTTTGGCAGAATCACGTGGGGAAGTATTAAAACCAGAAACAATAAACTATCGTACGCACAAACCAGAGCGTGATGGTCTTTTCTGTGAGCGTATTTTTGGTCCTGTTAAGGATTATGAATGTGCCTGTGGTAAGTATAAAAGAATTCGCTACAAGGGTATTGTTTGTGACCGTTGTGGAGTAGAGGTAACAGAGAAGAAAGTACGTAGAGACCGTGTGGGACATATCAATTTGGTAGTTCCTGTTGCGCATATCTGGTATTTTCGTAGTTTGCCAAACAAAATAGGTTACTTATTAGGATTGCCTTCTAAGAAACTTGATATGATTATTTACTACGAACGTTATGTAGTAATTCAACCAGGTATTGCAAAATCTGAAGAAGGAGAACCATTAAATAAGATGGACTTTCTTACTGAAGAAGAATACTTAACTATTCTAGAGTCCATTCCGCAGGAAAATCAATATTTAGATGACTCAGATCCAAACAAATTCATCGCCAAAATGGGTGCTGAATGTTTGATTGATCTTTTAGATAGAATTGACTTAAACGGATTGTCTTTCGAATTACGTCACAAAGCAAATAATGAAACTTCTAAGCAACGTAAAACCGAGGCGTTAAAACGTCTTCAAGTTGTAGAAGCACTTCGTGACGCAAACAAAAATCGTGAAAACAAACCAGCTTGGATGATTATGAAGGTGGTGCCAATTATTCCACCAGAGTTACGTCCATTAGTTCCATTAGATGGAGGTCGTTTTGCGACTTCAGATTTAAATGATTTATACAGACGTGTAATTATCCGAAACAATCGTTTAAAACGATTAATGGAGATTAAAGCACCAGAAGTAATTTTACGTAATGAGAAACGTATGCTTCAGGAGTCTGTAGATTCGTTGTTTGATAATACAAGAAAATCTTCAGCAGTAAAAACTGATTCTAACCGTCCCCTGAAATCGCTTTCAGATTCATTGAAAGGAAAACAGGGACGTTTCCGTCAAAACTTACTTGGTAAGCGTGTTGATTATTCGGCTCGTTCGGTAATTGTTGTTGGACCAGAATTGAAATTGTTCGAATGTGGTATCCCTAAGGATATGGCGGCAGAACTTTACAAGCCTTTCGTGATTAGAAAACTAATTGAAAGAGGCATTGTAAAAACGGTTAAGTCTGCGAAGAAAATTATAGATAAAAAAGAACCAGTGGTTTGGGATATTTTGGAGAATGTTCTTAAAGGACATCCAGTAATGCTAAACCGTGCGCCTACGCTTCACCGATTAGGTATTCAAGCGTTTCAGCCAAAATTGATTGAAGGTAAAGCGATTCAGTTACACCCGTTGGTGTGTACTGCATTTAATGCCGATTTTGATGGAGATCAAATGGCGGTTCACTTACCATTAGGACCAGAGGCGATTCTTGAGTGTCAATTATTAATGTTGGCTTCTCATAATATTTTGAATCCAGCGAATGGTTCACCTGTGGCGGTACCTTCTCAGGATATGGTCTTGGGTCTGTACTACATGACCAAGCTCAGAAAGTCGACACCAGAACTAAAAGTAATTGGTGAAGGGCTTACATTCTATTCTGCTGAAGAAGCAGTAATTGCTTACAATGAGAAACAAGTCGATTTGAATGCAGAAATTAAAATCCGTACAAAAGATTTTAATGATGAAGGTGAGTTAGAATTTCAAATCGTTACAACTACCTTGGGTAGAGTATTGTTTAATGAAAAAGTACCAGAAGCTGCAGGATATATTAATGAGGTGTTGACTAAAAAGTCGCTTCGTGATATTATTGGAGGAATCTTAGAAAAAACTAGTGTTCCAACAACAGCAGCGTTCTTAGATGAAATTAAAACATTAGGATATAAGTTCGCTTTCGAAGGTGGATTGTCATTTAGTTTAGGAGATATTATTATTCCTGCAGAAAAACAAACGATGATCGATAGTGCTAACGGACAGGTAGATGGTATAATTGCCAACTACAACATGGGGCTTATTACCAATAACGAACGTTACAATCAGGTAATTGATATTTGGACAGCAACAAATGCTGAACTTACGGAACTTTCTATGAAACGTATTCGTGAGGATCAACAAGGGTTTAACTCTGTGTATATGATGCTTGACTCTGGAGCTCGTGGATCTAAAGAACAGATTCGCCAGTTAACTGGTATGCGTGGATTAATGGCAAAACCGAAGAAATCGAATTCTGGTGGTGGAGAAATTATTGAGAATCCAATTCTTTCTAACTTTAAGGAAGGTCTTTCAATTCTTGAATACTTTATCTCTACTCACGGTGCGCGTAAAGGACTTGCGGATACAGCACTTAAAACTGCCGATGCTGGTTACTTAACACGTCGATTGGTAGATGTTTCTCAAGATGTTATTATTAACATTGAAGATTGTGGAACGCTAAGAGGTATTGAAGTTTCTGCATTGAAGAAAAATGAAGAGATTGTTGAAACATTATCTGATAGAATTGTGGGTCGTACTTCATTGTATGATGTTGTAAACCCATTAACAAAGGAACTTATCGTTGCCGCAGGAGATCATATTTCTGAAGCAATTGCACAAAAAGTTGCGGACTCACCACTTGATAGTGTAGAGGTTCGTTCTGCTTTAACTTGCGAAGCTAAGAAAGGAATTTGTTCTCAATGCTACGGAAGAAACCTCGCTACCAATAAAATGGTACAAAGAGGTGAAGCCGTTGGTGTTGTAGCGGCTCAGTCTATTGGAGAACCTGGAACTCAGTTAACGCTTCGTACGTTCCACGTGGGAGGTATTGCAGGTAACATTTCTGAAGAAAACAAACTAAGTGTTCGTTTTGATGGAAAAGCCGAAATTGAGGATCTTAAGACTGTTAAAGGTGAAGATAATGAAGGAAAACCGATTGATATTGTTATCTCTCGTACTTCTGAAATCAAATTGATTGATAAGAAAACTGGAATTACGTTAAGTACTAATAATATTCCTTATGGATCTACCATTTTTATAAAAGACGGTAGTGATATGAAGAAAGGTGATGTAGTATGTCAATGGGATCCATACAATGGTGTAATTATTTCTGAATTTGCTGGTAAGATTAAGTACGAGAATATCGAACAGGGGATTACTTATCAAGTGGAAATTGATGAACAAACTGGTTTCCAAGAGAAAGTAATTTCAGAATCTAGAGATAAGAAGAAAATACCAACGCTTCAGATTTTAGGAAAGAAAGACGAGGTTATTAGATCGTACAACTTACCGGTTGGAGCTCACTTGATGGTAGATGATAGTGATAAGATTAAGATAGGAACTATTTTAGTGAAGATTCCACGTAAGTCGGCCAAGTCTGGTGATATTACAGGAGGTCTTCCACGTGTGACTGAGTTATTTGAAGCACGTAACCCTTCTAATCCTGCTGTTGTAAGTGAGATTGATGGAGTTATTTCTTTCGGAAAAATAAAACGTGGTAATCGTGAAATTATCGTTGAGTCTAAACTAGGCGAATTGAAAAAGTACTTGGTAAAATTATCAAACCAGATTCTTGTTCAAGAAAACGATTATGTGAGAGCGGGTATGCCACTTTCTGATGGTTCAATTACGCCAGAAGATATCCTTAGAATTAAGGGGCCTTCAGCAGTACAACAATATCTAGTGAACGAAGTTCAAGAGGTATATCGACTGCAAGGGGTGAAAATTAATGATAAGCATTTTGAAGTAGTTGTACGTCAAATGATGCGCAAAGTTCAGATTGTAGATTCTGGAGACACGACCTTCCTAGAAAACCAATTGGCTCATAAAGATGATTTTATTGAAGAAAACGATAAGATCTTCGGAATGAAAGTGGTTACTAATGCTGGTGATTCAGAAGTGATCAAAGAAGGACAGATTATTACGCCTCGTGAGTTGCGTGATGAGAATTCAGTTTTAAGAAGAGCGGATAAAACGCTAGTTGAAGGAAGGGATGCAGAAACAGCGACGGCAACACCAATTTTGCAGGGTATTACCAGAGCTTCACTACAAACCAAATCTTTCATCTCTGCGGCATCTTTCCAAGAAACGACTAAAGTATTAAACGAAGCTGCTGTAAGTGGAAAAGTAGATACATTAGAAGGACTGAAGGAGAATGTAATTGTAGGTCATAGAATTCCAGCCGGTACAGGTATGAGAAAATATGAAACTATAATCGTTGGGTCTAAAGAGGAATTGGAAGAAATGACTCGTGAAAAACAAGAAGTTAATTATAACTAATTGAAGTGTTATTTAGTCCCTGCTCTATAAACAATTAGCCAAAGAGTGGGGCTGAATAATTTTAATTTTACCATATCATGGCAGATCAAAACAATAAACAACAGCCAAAGCAAGGACAGATAAATATTGAGTTGGATGAAAACGTTGCACAGGGTATTTATAGTAACCTTGCGATAATTAATCATTCTCAATCTGAATTCGTAGTTGACTTTGTAACTATAATGCCGGGAGTTCCAAAAAGCAAGGTAAAGTCAAGGATTGTCTTGACTCCGCAACATGCGAAGCGATTTCTCAAGGCGTTAAATGAAAATGTTAAGCGATTTGAAAACGCCCATGGAGAAATAAAGGATTATCAACAGCCTCCAATTCCAATTAATTTTGGACCAACGGGGGAAGCTTAAAATTAAAAAATGGGTCTTACATATTGTAAGGCCCATTTTTTTTGTCTTATAATTTTAGATGGATATAATTATATTTTATATCTTAGCTACTAACATTAAGATAGTTACATTTTTTCTCCTCAAATCTATCTTAGTTATCCCCAACACTATTTAGTATCCCCAAAAGATTTTGATTTAGCCCTAAATCAGGTCATTTCTTAACGTTGTATGTATAAAATCAATTGAAAAACAGTTGATTACGATATATTTTTATTTAAAACATAAGAATTTACGTAGTTCATCTAGTTTTTAGTCGGTTATATCGAATTGTAGGATTTTTAGTACACATTAATATTAAATTTGAATTAAGTGCCTGTAATTGTGCTAGTTGTATAAGCAAGGTGTTTAAAGTTAATGAGGGTGACGATATATAAGTATTTATATTATGAAATGGCTAATTGTTATTTTAGTTTTTTGTGTTGATAGTGTTTGTGGACAGGTGGGGATTAATACTACCAATCCGCAGCAAGCACTTCATATTGCACATTCTGATGCCTTTGCGCCATATGGAAGGATGAGGGTTGAAAGTATGGACTATATAAACAGTGATTATAACGGAGGAGATGTAAATTCGGATGGGAATGTTGGAAATGATTTATTTCCCTTATATGTAGATGAGAATGGTGATTTAACACTAGAGTTTTCACCACTTATTAATAGTGAAGAATTGGACGCTCTAAATGATGCAGATCTTCCAACAAGTACCGTTTATCTTCCTGCAAATGATCCAAATGGACTTGAAACCACAAGTATAGCTACTTATACCATAACTGTTAATAGAGCGGCTTTACTCGAAATTAAATACAATGTAAGTTTTGATGTTTACTTGAACCCTTCCAAGACAAAAATAACGGATAATTTGTCAAGAAAAATTATTACGTATGTGGATATATCTGGAATCACAAGATCGTATGGACCAGCGAGTACTTGTTATTCTAGTGGGTCGACAAATAGTGTTGTAGGGCATTTATATACTTCTAGTACTGCATATGCCAGTATTCCTTCAGCTGGAACATATACAGTTTCATTAATGGGACTTGTTTCATCAGATATAAAAGCAGCTTCTACTTCTGGAGACTTTTCTGAAAGTACTTATGTAGAGTTTGCTACTGGAGAAGATTTTGTTTTTTTAAGATTGCATTAATATTAAATGGAGCATTATGAAAATTAGGTTTACTATTTTACTGATTGTTATGGCAGGTTATTTTTGCAGCGCTCAAGTTGGAATAGGGACCACCAATCCACAGAAAGAACTTCATATTGCGGGTAGTAATTCAACAATCCGATTTGATAATTTTAATACTAGTTATAGCTCACTATACAATGATGGAGTAAATTTAGCTAGAGTATTTGTTAACGGAAGGGGGGATTTAGTTTTGGGCAATGGACTTCCAAATAGTGGAGCCTCTCCGCTTAATTTTTTAATTGAAGACTCAAATTTTATTCCAGACGACCCTTATTCACTTGGTGAGAATACAGGTTATGTTATAAATAATAATGATTTAGGGGAGGATTATGTTGAAGAGCTTTTTAGAAGAGTTTTGTTTACAGTGCCACAAAAAGCCTTGGTTGAAGTGAAATATGGAATAACTACAATGATTCGAGGATCCGATATTTCCTTGGGTACTCCATTTACAGATGTAACCTATGATCAGGCTATAAAGGTCGGTGTCTTTTTTTGTATAGATATTGATAATGATGGGTTGGATAGTTCAGAAAGTGCTAAGAAATATGGATATAATGGACAGTATTATGAATCGCAATACGGAGGAATAGATGAGTATTCTTATATTAATGGGCAAGGGTATTTAACATTGCCAGCAGGAACGCATCGAATCCATTTCTTTGGGGCGGTGAGAGACCATGCTTCAAATTATACAAGCGTAGGATATGGTGGAGAAATGGATTATTTGAAAATTAGAATTTATAATTAATACTATGAAAAAATTGTATTTATTTTTTTGGATGTTCTTATTGGTCTTCGAAATTTTGGCTCAAGTTGGTATTAATAATACGAATCCTCAAAGAGGGGTCCATCTTTCTGGCGCTACGGAGAATGTTCGAATAGAAGGATTGAATGCATTAAATAATAACAATAACTTGGGACCAGGCTCTACCTCGAAGGTATATGTTAATTCTGAAGGAGATTTGGTACTTGGTGATACAGGAGATACACGTTTGTCCTTATTAGTTGATACAAATAACTATTTAGAAAATGTTGAGAATCCAACGAGTATCATTATTCAAACAGGAGTAAATTTTGGTTATAATACGGCTGGTATTCCTGTTGGTGGTATTGTTGGAGCATCATTTACTTTAACACAGAATGCGATATTAGAAGTAAATTATTCGGTTACCTGGTCAATTTATGATGCCAATTCACTAGATAAAAAGAGATTGGACGATTTACGGGCCAGAGTCATTCAAACAGGAATTTATTTTATTGATACTGCGACCGAAGTACCTATCGTGAATGATTTGGATGGAATTCCAATAAATGGAGGTCCTTGGTGCATCGACACAAATTCATCTGGTAATGGTTGTTTGGAATATGGAGGCTTACTTGGACTTACAGGTCAATTTTACAATAATGGAAGTCAGGTTCGTGGATCGTATAAGAATATAAGAAATACGGCATCAGACTACGTGAAGTTAGGGCCAGGAACCTATACCGCGTTGTTTGCAGCTCGTGTACAAGTTGAAGTTATTACTGGTGGTGGTGCAGCAAAAATGTATTTAGGATCTGGAAATGATAATTTACAAATTATTGCTCATTACTACGAGCAATAAAAGTACGGGCTATTTGAATTCACTCACAAAATGCAATTTTATAGTCGGATATTTTGATTGTGTCATTTGGAGTGTAAAAGCTGAATCTGCAAAGAATACAAGTTGACCACGTTTATCTTTCGCTAAAAATTTAGATTTAACCCTTTTGAAATCTGCAAACTCTGCACTTTTCGGATCTACGGGTTCTACCCAACAAGCTTTGTAAACGTTTAGATTCTCATAACGACAAGTTGCTCCGTATTCATGTTCGAGTCGATATTGAATTACTTCAAATTGAAGCGCACCAACGGTACCAATAACTTTTCTGCCATTGAGTTCTAATGTGAAAAGCTGTGCTACACCTTCATCCATAAGTTGATCTACTCCTTTTTCAAGCTGTTTGCTCTTCATAGGGTCGGCATTGTTGATATACTTAAAGTGCTCTGGAGAGAAACTCGGTACTCCTTTATAATGCATTTTTTCACCTTCGGTTAAAGTGTCACCAATTTTAAAATTACCCGTATCATGAAGCCCTACAATATCTCCTGGAAAGGAAAGATCTACGATTTGTTTTTTTTCAGCAAAGAAAGCATTCGGACTGGAAAATTTTAGTTTTTTATCATGACGAACGTGCAAGTATGGTTTATTTCTTTCAAAAGTACCAGAGACAATCTTCACAAAGGCGAGCCTATCGCGATGTTTGGGATCCATATTAGCGTGTATCTTAAAAACGAACCCAGAAAACTCTTTTTCATCGGGCTTAACTAAACGAGTGTCACTTTCTTTGGGTCGGGGCGTTGGCGCTATTTCAACAAAACAGTCTAAAAGTTCTCTCACACCAAAATTATTTAATGCCGAACCGAAAAAAACTGGTTGTAGTTCTCCATCAAGATATTCTTTTTGACTAAAATCCGGATACACTTCGTAAACTAACTCTAACTCATCTCTAAGTTCACTAGCAGCTTTGTTGCCAATTAAGTTTTCAAGTTCTGGATTACTTAGATCTTCAATTTCAATGGTTTCTTCAATATTTTTTCTGCTGTCACCACTAAACAGATTCACGTTTTTTTCCCAAACATTGTAAATACCTTTAAAGTCATAACCCATACCTATAGGAAAGCTAAGTGGTGTTACTTTAAGGTTTAATTCTTGTTCAATTTCGTCTAAGAGCTCAAAAGCATCTTTTCCTTCTCGATCTAATTTATTAATAAATACGATTATAGGTATGTTGCGCATTCGACATACTTCTACTAGTTTTTTAGTTTGTTCCTCAACCCCTTTTGCTACATCTATAACAACTATTACGCTATCAACCGCGGTCAGGGTTCTAAATGTATCTTCGGCAAAATCTTTGTGACCCGGAGTATCAAGAATATTTATTTTCACTCCTTTATATTCAAATGCCAATACAGAGGTGGCCACAGAAATACCACGCTGTCGTTCAATTTCCATGAAGTCACTGGTCGCTCCTTTTTTTATTTTATTACTTTTAACTGCACCAGCCTCTTGAATAGCTCCTCCAAAAAGCAACAATTTTTCAGTTAAGGTTGTTTTTCCAGCATCAGGATGTGAGATAATTCCGAATGTTCTCCTACGTGCAATCTCCTTTTTTAAAGACATTTATTCTTACATTTTAAAGTCCAAAGATACGCCTTGTTTAACAATTTTTAAAAGCTAAAAGAATGAACTTTTAAATTATTCTTTCTGACAAAATTATCGCTTCAAAATCCTTTAAAATAGGGTATATACGTATAAACACGTATATATAATTCCTACAAAAAAACTTAGAATAATACACAATTTTGAGTAGTTCAACGAATATTCTTACGTTTGGGCTAAAACCTCGATTTTTTGAAATCCTTAACAGTTCTTCCTACGTATATTTGAATATATTTTCGAATAAAATTGCAGTTGGGTAATTTTTTTTTGAAGCCAAAATTTAAATAAAAACAAAAGGATATGTGTACTAATACTTCTTTTAAACAATTAAAAAGTTTTTTACTTTTTATTTTAATAGCCTTCGTTTCGAATGGCAATGTTGCTTTTGCACAAACAATTAACGTTTTAAATCCAACAGGAGGTTTTGAAATAGACGGTAATTTAGGGTCTAATACCCCGACCGTAGGCGTTGGTGATTGGGTTGCAGGTAATGCTGGAGCGGGTGGTTTTGTCCTGAATAACGCAGGCGTTCCTGTTGATCCAAATGTCACAAGATTGGTGAGAGATGTATATAATACGAATGCGGATAACTCTTTTACTGGAGGCTCGAAATATAATGACAATCCAAATACTTGGGTTTGGGCTAATTCTAGTGCTACAGGAAAAGGGGATATACATAATGCAATGTATCATCTGGCTAAAGACGGAAATGATGATGAGTGGATTTTTGTTGGAAGTGATAGAAAATCGACAAACGGTACAAGTTATATTGATTTTGAATTTTATCAAAATAGTTTAACTACTACAGGAGGGTTTGGGTTTAACTCTGCTGGACCGGACGGAGGAAGAACAGTTAACGATATTCTTGCAACGGTTGAATATGGTAGTGGTGGTTCTGTAGCAACGGTATATTTTTATTTATGGAAGAGTGTTGGAGGTGGTAATTTTGATTATGTTTTACAGACAACAAATACAACAAATGCTTTTGGTAGTACTAATGGGAGCAATGTAAATGTTCCTTTTGGAGGTTTTGGTTCAAATACCTATTCTGCGCGCCAGTATGTTGAGGCTGCAATAAACCTTACGGATGTTTTCGGTTCATTACCAGATCCATGTATAGGAGTGAGTATCAAAACACTTTTAATTAAAACAAAAAACTCAACGTCACCTACGGCTTCATTAAATGATTTTGTAGAGCCAATTCAGGTTTCTTTTACTTTTGGAACTGCTGAAATATCGTACGCTTCTGGCACTGTGTGTGATGATAGTAGTCCTTTAACGGTTACGCAGACAGGTGTGACAGGAGGGACCTATACTTCATCACCAGTTGGATTGTCATTAAATGCTGTAACTGGCGAGATTGATGTTCAAAATAGTATTCCTGGAACCTATACAGTAACTTATTCTTATGTTACTAGTGGATGTCCTAAAACAGCAACGACTCAAATAACTATAATAACTGCACCGGCTGCCCCAATTAGTGGAGGTGATCAGACAGAATGTGAGGAAGATCCTATTCAGACATTAACGGCTACAGCTACTGTTCCAGGAGGACAGACTGTAGTGTGGTATGATGCTGCCAGTGGTGGAAATATAGTTGCGAAT